>OBEQ011078446.1_pt1 | contig 13928 bp, 13 predicted proteins | sample 1670901 | NCBI WGS metagenome assembly OBEQ01 (sample SAMEA104232315, study PRJEB22302) | groundwater metagenome | biome: forest; feature: aquifer; material: groundwater | place: USA | collected 2011-08-07 | depth 5.4 m
AAATGGGGAAGTATTTACTCCTTTCGGGCAGACCCTAAAGTAGTTCAGGGTTTAACGTTTGCGGGTTTTAACGTCGTATCAATCGCGAACAACCACATTTGGGATTACGGCAAAGAAGCGTTTAGAGACACGCTGAATAATCTTTCGAAAAGCGGCATGGTAACCGTCGGCGGGGGAGAGAGCTACGACGAAGCGCACTCGCCGAGGATACTAACGGTGGGGAAGACGCGCGTAGCGTTTTTGGCGTATACCAATCTTCTCCCTGCGTCGCTTGGCCAAGCAAGTTCAACACCCGCAATCTCGCGGTTTGACGAAAGAACACTCAAAACGGATATCGCGCGGGCAAAAAAGATTTCGGATTTTGTCGTCGTGTCTTTCCACTGGGGCGAGGAATACGAGACGAAACACAACGCAAAGCAGGAGCGGACAGCGAAGCTCACCATCGATTCCGGCGCAAACCTCGTTATCGGTCATCATCCGCATGTAATACAGGAAGTCGAGGAATACAAAGACGGCTGGATTGCCTACAGTCTCGGCAACTTTATCTTTGACCAGAATTTCTCAAAGGATACACAGCGCGGACTGCTTCTCGAGGTGACGGTGAAGAACAACAAAATTATTTCGGCACACAAAAAACAAGTTGCGTTTACCCGCGACTATCAACCATACTTTGTCGAATGAATGAGATGCGTTCAAAAAGTCACCTCGTCTCACCAATTTATTCCTTCCCAGATTGAAAAGGAGTTTGGTCTTGTCATATCTGCCATGGGGTGGCCTGTTGTACGGGGGTCAAAGGATTCAACGGTAGTGTAAACTAAAAACTTAAAACCTTTTCCATCGGGAGAAGAAATGTAGAGATAGCAATAACCATTATTTACAACTGGTTTCGGGTCTTGAGGGAGTGTGGGGATATACTTGGGTGAAAGAGGGTCAGCTTTATAAGCCCCCGAAGAGTCTAGATAGCCGGCCATAGGCGCGTTGTTGCCGGTAAAATTGTAACACCCCGGTGTGGTGCCTACCCAGTCCACACCCCCACCGGGTGCTGTAAAGAGACCTGTCCCATTGGTATTCACAGGATACTTCCCGCCATGGTCATCCGCATAAAGCGCCAGGGCCTTTTGCATTTCTTTCAAATCCGCGAGGCGGCGCGCATCCCTCGCCTTCATCCGCGCGCTGTTCAAGCTCGCAAAAACCACCGAGGACAGGAGGCCGATGATGGCGATGACGACCAAAAGTTCTATTAAGGTAAAACCTCTTTTTGTTTTCATGATTATAGGACTTATGCGTTTACGACTCTATCCCCCTTAATAAAGGGGGTGCCCGTAACACCCCTCCTGTCGAAGACGACAGTGCTCCCCTTATTAGGGGAGACAACCCTCCCCGAATCAGAATATTGAGTCTTCATTCTATCCCCTTAGAGAAAGACATTCAATGCGAAGCTGTGTATAAGTTGAATGGTTTGTTTTTTTGCAGTAAAAGGGTAGGATAGAGCAGTTCGGTTGGGAAACGGGATGTAGTACCCCGTAAAAGCCGAGGCACGGCTCACGGGGGCAGGTAACGGTAGCCCGAGCGAAAATACGCATTTTCGAACGGGCAAGTATCTACGCTCGCCCAAACAAATTTTCGAGCCGGGATGTAGTATAACGGTAGCCCCGAATAGTAGAACCTCGGGGACTCGGTTCACTACGGGGTGAATATCTGCGACACGCCCCGTAGCAAATTCAACGGAGTATAGTATAGTGGCAGTATACACGCTCGCCCACACGGATTTTTGCCGGGACGTAGTATAACGGTAGTATGTACGATTCGGGTTCGTACGGTCCGAGTTCAAATCTCGGCGTCCCGAAATAAACGAAGTGAGTAAAGTTTAAGAGCGGCACCACAGGGCGTTAGACCCTGTGGGTCGCACCGAACCCTGCGTAGCCCGTCTGCGTGCAACGCACAGGCAGAGAGCGCAGTGGAATAGTCGTAAACTGGGTGTCCCCAATTCGTGTGCGCTATTCGTTAAGCGTATCTACTATGATTATCGTCGATGTAGAATCAACCGGCGTAGATGCCAAACTATGCTCGCTCCTTTCGGTGGGAGCGCTGGATTTTGATAATCCTCAAAACCAGTTCTACGAAGAGTGCCGAATCTTCGAAGGCGCGCATGTCGAAAAGGAAGCTTTGAAGATAAATGGTTTTAGTGTGAACCAAATTCGTGACGTCGCCAAAAAAACCGATAGGGAAGTCGTGGAGGCTTTTTTGGCTTGGATGAAAACCTGCAAGGAATGGACGCTCGCCGGGCAGAACCCTTCGTTTGACCGCGACTTCCTGCAGGAGACGGCGCACCGCTACCATATTAACTGGCCGCTCGCGCATCGAACAATTGACCTACATTCCGTCGCGTATTATCAAATGCTAAAGCTCGGGAAAGAAATTCCGCGAAAAAACAACCACTCGGCGCTCAATCTCGACCGAATTTTGGAGCAGGCAGGACTTCCCACGCGCGAACAAAAACATAACGCGCTCGATGACGCGAAACTTGAGGGAGAGGCGCTTTCCCGGTTAGTATACGGAAGAAGTCTGCTCCCTGACTACGCATCATTTCCTATTCCATCTTACCTGTTATGAATGAACATGAAAGCGACACCATCACGGGTATACGAGTGCACTGGTACGAAAAGTTCATGGCGGTTCTCGGAGCGGGACGTGTCTATCGGCAGGCACTCTTTCTCCTCGAACCCAAAGCGGGTGAACGCGTTCTTGACGTGGGATGCGGGACCGGCACCTTTTTAAAACTCCTTCGGGTCGAAGATCCCGAGTCTCTCCGAGGGGCCGATTCGAATGTGTCGCTCGACCTTATCGGGATAGATGTGAGTGAAGATATGCTTCGGGAAGCTCGAAAGAATGCGAGCGGCATTTCATTGCGGTGCGCCGATGCCTCGGCTCTACCATTCGCTAATGAATCATTTGACGCTGTCGTGTCGATTCTCGCACTGCACCATATGAGCGAGGCAGTGAAAAAACAGGCGATAGGGGAGGCGACGCGTGTCCTAAAGAAAGACGGCAGACTAATTATCCTTGATTTATTTCGTCCCAAAAGCCGATGGGGAAGCTCTTTTCGATTTTGGTTCAACCTGCACTCCTTTACCAGAGGAAATTGGGAACTTATTTTAAGCGAACTCGCCCAAAAAGGGTTTACGCTGGCGAAGGAAGGGGCGGTTCGGGGATTTGTCGGATATCTCACTGCCAGGCCGGCATCAAACAGATAACGTAAGGCGACGTCGGAGCTCATTTGTACGGCCTAAGGAGGCCGTATTTTGCTATTGACGAGATGGCGAAAGCGTGTGAAAGTATTGACAGGAAAGATAAAGCGTGCTAGTATATCGGGACAATCAGACGCAGGTCTGGTTGTTTGTTTTTAACGGAAAATCAGGGAGCAAGGCGACTATGATTTTCGTTACCCAGCACCATTTTTACAGAACAATTGAATCGTTACGGTTCGTGATTTCATGAGTGAAAACTCTTGTACTACTCTAAACTGGATTCCGTAAAAATGGTGCTGGGTGATGATTTTTATGGTCACTTCGTTCCCTAAAAATCAATCATATGACTCTAGAATTAACCACAGCGGCGATATTCCTTCTCTCTACCTTTTACGGCACTCCGATAGCGGCCGAAAAGCTCGCTACTCTAGATTCTGGAATGAGCCAAATTATCCTCGCGGATAAACCCATCACGCTGGAACAGTATGTTCGTGAATACTTCACCGATACGCCGATTCTGGCCGAAATCGCGAAATGTGAATCCCGCTTCCGTCATATTGGACGGAACGGCAAGGTGCTTCGAGGCGAAACGGTTGTCGAAGACGTGGGCGTGATGCAAATCAATGAGTTTTATCATGAAGATACCGCGAAAGCGCTCGGTCTCGACCTTCACACCCTTGATGGCAATCTTGCGTACGCGAAATGGCTCTATGCGAAAGAAGGCATCACTCCTTGGTACTCATCGGCTAAATGTTGGCAGAAGTCGAATACGCTTGCAAAGACTGGTTTTGCGGAGCAAAATTTGGTTGGCAAAGCAGTAGCTCGTATCAACTAATCCTACGAAAACTCCCCGTTCAATCGGGGAGTTTTTGTTTCTTTTCGGTTGGTTAAAGTCCCTCTCCTCCATGGAACTTCTTATGAATATCCCGTAGACGCTTGGAAGTTACATGGGTGTAAATCTGGGTCGTAGCGATATTACGATGGCCAAGAAACTCTTGAATAATGCGCAAATCTACTCCTTTGCTCATAAGGTCGGTCGCGAATGAGTGACGGAGGGTATGGGGAGTCGCAAGAAACGGAATACCCGCCAACTTTGAATACTTTTCCACAATGAGCTCGACTCCGCGGACGGAAATTCGGCGCGAGTCTTTCTTAGGCCCCTTAAAATTGATAAAAAGAGCGCTATCGTCATTATCACGCCCGTGGAGATATTCCTTTACGGAGTGAAGCGCACGGTCGGAAAAATAGACTATCCGTGGATGTCCGCCTTTGCCGATGATGCTTAGCTCAAAGTCACTCTTTTTCATGGCGCTTGCGAGCTGTTTGACATCAAGCGCTACCAGTTCGGCCACCCTAAGTCCTGTACTAAAGAGAGTCTCAAGAATTGCTCGGTCGCGGCGTCCAGTTGCGGTTTTGGTGTCTGGAGTATCAAAAAATCTGCGAAGTTGCTCTATATCCAAGAATTTGATGAGGTGTTCGCCGGGGTTCTTGGGAAGTTTTATCTTTTCCGTAGGAAGCGTCGGGATGTTCTTCTCGTGAAAAAACGAGACAAATGAGCGAAGGGCTATAAGATACCGTATCTGGGTCGATGGGTGGAGCGTTGGCGAAGCAAGGCGAACCGCATTGGGGCGCCGGGAAAGCCAGATACGGTACTTCGATACATGATTTTCGGTAAGCTTGTCCGGGGAAAGATGTTCCAAATTAAATTCCTTCAACCATGCAAAAAACTTTTGCACAAAACGTGAATAACTTTTTACCGAGTTAATCGAGAGTCCTTTCTCAACTTCGGAATACTCCAGAAAATCATTTAGATACTGGGGAAGTGGTTTGTACATGGCGAAGTCATTTTAGGCCGATAAAAGAGTCTATACGTGGATTAACAACTATTATACGAAGTATACTATCCCTAAACAAGGGCGTTATCCACACCCTAAAGACCACTTCCCCCTCATGAGGTCACTTTGAATAGAACGCCTTGAACCTTATCCCAGAGCCACACTGCCGGCGTGACAATAAAAATATTCCAGGCATGCACCAAGAGTCCCCAGACGTACGAGAGATTTGCTGTGACGGTCGGAGAGTTGACGATACTTTTGAGATTAAAACCAAAAAAACCCAGCACGATAAGCGCGGTGACGATAAGAATGATTGCCGTTATAAACCCCCTCTTTCCTCTTTGAGAATGAATCATGAAATTACGTGAATGGTGAAGTATGCACAATAGTAACACACTGTATTTCTTATCACTAAAGGTATTTCAGCGGGTCGAGATACGCTTTGAGGTCCGCAACAGGCATGGTGTAGGACCCGCCGCAAACAGCGGATTTTCGATTCATCACGCGCACGCCTTGCGTCGCGTAAACAGTGAAGTGGAGATGCGGACCGGTCGCGTAGCCGGTCTCGCCGCTGTAGCCGATAATTTCGCCGGTTGCAACGCTTTGCCCCTCTGAAACTTTGACAAGGGAGAGGTGTGCGTAGAGCGTTGAGAGCCCGTTCCCATGCTCAATGAGCACCCACTTGCCGTAAGACGCGCCGGGGCAGACCGTGTCGGTGTTCCCCGTTCCCTTCACGATACCGCTAAGAGATGCCTTGATGGGTGTCCCGTTTTGCGCGCGAAAGTCAACGCCATTGTGTCCTTTGCCGGCGTAGGCGCCACTTTTGGCAAAGGCCGTGTCGCCGAATTCTTGAGTGATTTTCACCGCATCGAGAGGCCATTTCAGTACGCCCGAGCCGGAAGACGGAATGCTCGCGGGGTCAATAACGAACCGCAATTCGGACTCGAACCGCAAAAGTTCCTGCTCGAATGCGTTGCGCTTCGCCACTTTCTGCGCGAGTATCTTTTTATATTCCGCTTCCTTGCTTTTGGTCGCCGCAAGAAGATTGCTTTTAGCTTTCTTGTTTTGAACAAGCAACAGATTGGTATCGGCAAGGTCGGCGCGAAGCGATACCAATTTTTTTCGGTTCGATGCGGTTTCCGCCTGCGTATCTTCGAGGTCCGCCTTGAGTTCTCTTGTCTTGACCAAGTCTACACGGACGTTTCTTTCAAATCGTAGGAGGTCATCAGCCGCCCCCCAGACGGTCGAAAGAGTGGCTCCCGAGAGCATCGCCTCGACGAGCGTCTTCTTCTCCGCGTCCGCGAGATTTCGTATTGTCCGCGCGAGCGCGCTTTGGCTACCCCCGATACGGTTTTCTTTTACGTCAATGGCGTCTCCAAGCTCCTCGAGCCGTAAATTGACCGCCTTAATCCGGCTCGCGGTCAGTTTTATTTCCGCCGAAAGTTTTTTTTGCTCCAGGTCGATATTCCGGATGGCGGTCTGGAGCGTTTTGGTTTCTTTGCCGGTGGCTTCTAGTTGTTTTTGATAGTCGGCTATCTCCTGTTCAAGCTGTGTGATAGCGGCATTTTGTTCGGTAATCCTATTTCGTAGGTCGGTTATCGTATCGCCGTGAACGGCAAAAAAGGGCGCCAAGATAAAGCACCCGGATACCACAAACAACATGAGACGAAAATGAAATGGTCGCGGACCACGAGCCATATTCTCTATTGTAGCACGGTGAGCGCCTGCTTTAGACGTCTTAGGACAGTCTCTTTGCCGAGCATCGCGGAGAGCGTGAACGGATCGGGGGACTGCTCTTTTCCGGAAAGCGCGACGCGCATCGGCCAAAGCACATTCCCCTTCCCATTCGCCTCCGCGTAGGCCATTACGGCATCCTTGATTGCGGCCTTGGTGAATTGCCCGTCGGGAATGGTTTCGAGAAGCGAAATAATTTCTCGTATATGCGGCGCCGGCTCTGAAGTTGCCTTCTTCCATTTCAGAAGTTCCTTTGGGTATTCGGGTTCTTTAAGAAGGTACTCTACTTCTCCCGAGGCAAGCTCCGTTTGTATGTCTCCGAAAACACTGACACGTTCAAAAAACATTTCAGCAACCGCATTCACCTCCCTCTCTCCCCTACCCGCGAGCAGTTCCTTAGGGATATGCGGAATGAACGATTGTATTCCACCTCTTTTGAGATACTCCCTATTCATCCAACGGAGTTTTTCTTCAGTAAAGATGGCGCCTCCTTTCTGTACCTTCGAGAGGTCAAAGGATTTTATAAGTTCATCGAGCGAGAAGATTTCCTGCTCTGTCCTGCCTGCGCCGTGCTCGTCGCGGTAGGCAGGTCCGGGATTCCAGCCGAGAAGCGCGAGGTAGTTGTTAAAGGCCTCGGAAAGAAATCCTTTGTCACGGTATTCGGTTACCGAGACGGCTCCGTGGCGCTTGGAGAGCTTGCTACGGTCGGGCGCAAGGATAAGCGGAATGTGCGCGTAAAGGGGACGAGTGAACTCGAGCGCCTCTTGAAGCAGAAGTTGCCTTGGTGTGTTCGAAATATGGTCTTCTCCGCGAATGACGTGCGTGATACCCATTTCATAATCATCAATGACAACGGCAAGGTGATACAGCGGCTCTTCGAGTGACTTCGCGATGACCATATCTCCAAGTTCGGTCGTGTCGAATTCGATATGCCCGCGAATAAGATCATCAAATGCAATTTTCTTGTTCGGGTTTTTAAATCGTACAACCTCGTCCCGTCTTTTTCCCTCTCCCCCCTTCTCCCCTGCCCGAGGGGAGACGCCGAGTCGGCGCTGTGCCCCGTAGCCAGCTTCGCTGTGGTACTGGGGAGGCAGAGGGGTGGAAGAAGAAGGTTGTTGAAGGGTGGTCGGCGTTTCTTTTGAGATATACGCGCGTCCGCTATCAACTAGTTTCTTGAGATGGGTGCGGTAAACATCTTTGCGCTCGCTTTGCCGCCAAAAAGGTTTGCCGTCAATGGAGCCTGCCCCGTGGTCCGCTGTGGCGGACTTTACGGGGTCGAATGCAAGCCCGAGCCATTTCAGCGAATCAAAAATGTTCTGCTCATATTCTTCCTTCGAGCGCTCTTCGTCCGTATTTTCAAGCCGAAGGTATATTTTCCCACCATGATGCTTGGCGTAGAGGTAATTAAACAGCGCGGTACGCGCGCCGCCAATATGGAGATTGCCGGTCGGAGATGGTGGAAAACGAGTAATGACTTTCATATAATTATTCTCCAAGAATGACGCCTAATTTTTCCGCAAGTTGCTTAATCCATCGCTCATGCTCTGCGAGTCGAGTCCTCACTTTAGCATAACGCCCTTCTAGCGAGTTAAACTCTTTTGGCAAGTCTCTTATTTTGTCCGACGATTTAATCATAACTCGTTTTCAAGCTTTTTCTATTAGCTCCTCGACCCTGCGTTTAGCCTCCTCTAAAAGTTCTTTGGCTTTTTTGCGGGATTCATGGGATTTTCTTACCAGCCCGGCAATTTTCTGCTGGATTGGTTTCGGCAAGATAGGCACCTGTAGTTTCTTCACTTGGTCCGGTTTCCAGTGCATGATAATTGAACCACCGACGTCGCGTTCAACTTGTAATTGCCCGACAAGCGAATTGATGACAAGCGCAAGATATTCTGGCTCAACATCACCCTTCAATTTCACTCGTAGGACTCCACCGGAAATAATTCCCTGCACCGGTTCTTTCACCACATACGCCATGCCCGGACTCGCGTCTTTGGTAAGCAGTATTTCGCCAACCTTCGGTTCGTAATCTTTTTTGAGTTTTTGGTATAAGTCATCTTTGAGATACTTCTGGTCTTTGTCGGTGATGCCATCTTTTGAAATAGAACTGACGCGGATAAAGAGTTTCCCCTCTTCCTGATACGCCTCGCTCCCCGGCTCAAAACCTTTTTTAACAGTTGCAAGCTCGCCAAGCGGTATTCCACCATTCGCGCAAATAAGCGATAGGATTTTCTGATATTTCGGCTGAAAATACTCTGCGTCAATGCGATTCGCTTTTTGGGTTTCAGACAAATTAACCACGCTATACAAATTTCGTTCCCCCTCAAAGTTCTTTAGTCCTAGCTCTTCCAACAAAAGACTTTCCGCTTGTGAATAAAGGAATCTCGATTGCTCGTAAAATCCTAGGGAATCATGAATTGTGTCTTTGACAACACTTTGCAGTTCTTTTTTGGCAATGGGAATATAAAAGTTTCTTAACCTATCGAGGGATAGTTTTGGCTGAGCAGTACCCACCCTTTCTCTGCTAACCTGCAACTGCCCCACCTTTGATAAAAGAACTGCTAAAAGATATTCTGGTAAAACATTTCTCGCACGAACTCTTGCACAATTTTCTGTAAAATTAAATTTGTCCAGCTGTAACTGATTGTACCCTACTAACCCGACGGTATTGCCAACAATAGTAACCAAAATATCTTTTTCTTTTATTTGATATTGCTTCAATCTTTGGTGTAGCCCTTCTGAAATAAACTTTATACAATCAGAGTCAATAAATGTTCCGTAAATATCAACGACTCTCAGATAAGGAATACCGCCAGGTGAAAAAATATCTCCAACCGGGAGCCTCTTACCCCCGTTGACTTGTGCGACAACTTTTAGCCTTTCCGATGATGTCTGTCTTAAACGACTCTCCATCTGTAAATACTCCGTCTGGTAGTATTCCGCATCCAGCCGCTCCGCGCCCTCCAACTGCGATTTTTTGATTATGGAGTAGGTAGCCATGTTTGCACCTTTGATACAATCTTATTCCAGAAGCCCATTAAATAATTCTTAATGACATCGAAAAGAGAAGGAGTTGTAGCTGGCACACCACACGGTAGATTAGCTTTGATTTCTTTCGCTATTTCAATTACCTGCTTGTTGTACATGTTTACAAAATAACCACTGCTTGGAGTTAGAAGATTCACACCTTGAATATTCAAACTCTGCACAGCCATAAGTAGACTATTTGCTCCTTGCATTTTGTATACAGTGAATAAAAGCCATTTTCCTAGCTTTTCGTTGTAGTTGCCAAACAATAAATTAACATTAGTAAGGTATGGTTCCGTGACAAAATAATTAAGTGTGAAATTTTCGCTCTTATTTTCCTTTTGATCTAAGGCAATAATATTGTCTGCTACATTACAATTGTATTGATGTGCTGCATATATTGCGAATCCTTTGGTGGACGCTTCGTTAGCATTTTGAAACAAAAAGAATATGATAGCAGTTAAAATGCTGATGACTGTCCAGAAAGATTCCCTTGTTCCGAAACTGTTTCGTTTATACAACCAAATAAACAAAAATAGGAAAGGAGAAGCTAAAAGAAAAGTAATCAAATTTGCTCTTACAAAGAAATCAAGATTTGACCACTGCCGATTAAGAAAGAAAATAAGGATGACCAGAAAGATAAGAAGAAATAGATTTTTATCTGAATCAAACCATGGTCTCGCTTTTTCACTGCAAAAATTAAAAGCTGACTTGAAATGCAACTTTATTTTTATAAAGTTAAATTTGATTTCTTGGTTTAATTTCATATCTTTACTTTGAGTATATTTGCCACCACCAAACTCTATTTACCACACCCCTCCTGTCTGCCAACCGAGATATACACACCTTGACTTGACAACAAATCTGTTTCGACATACACTTACGGTGCAGTATCGAAGGAGGGCGTCGACCGCTAGGACGATGGCCCTTTTTCATTTTCCGGACTTTTCGGGTTCTCTGGAAACGGCAACCTCTTTCTTACATCTTTATCAACAAATACATTGAAATTGTAATTTTTAAACCCCTCCAAAAAAGTGGCAATACCTAGATTTTTCTTGAGCTGTTCTGTAAATCGGCGTTTATATTTGTCCCCCCTCTGAATCAATCCTGTAGAAAGTTTCAAATCATAAGTGATCGCGCCTACTAATAAATCAGTTACTTGAAGCAAATCATTTGAGCGAGAATCGAAACGAACAACTCCATTTATGGCAAGCCGAGCAAGAGCGTCATTGATTTTCCGTTTGACATTCACCTCAAAGCGAATATCGCGCGGTACGGTAACATAGTCGGCAACTATGGTAAGAATCTCATTCTTTGAGACAGAGGACTGAATGACCCGTATGGAGATGTCTTCGTATGCCTGCCAAGGATCGCCACCGAAAGACCTTTGAAAATAATCGCCTGTTTTGTCTAGCGTGTATGAAGCAAAATCTTGATTTGGTGTTGAAAAAAGGGTATTCAACGCAAAGACAGCAAAGTTAGAATTGTTTTTTGAAAGTTTATTAAATTTCAACTCATCGTAAAATTGACACTTGCTTCGTTCGTAGGAGATTTTACTTTGCAGATAGTATGGCTGCGAGCATTTGATAAATCCTACCGTAAAAAATGGTTCAGTCGGGTTGTTCAAACTGCCGCTCTCGTCAAGAAAACAAAACTTGCTCCATATACTTTTGTAATCCGCGAGCGTTAAATCACCTCCCTGCCGTTCATTGTTGAAAAACTTTCCAAACATATTTCAGAAATTAAACTTATGCTCCTTCGCAAACTTCAAAAATCCGTCAGCGATCTCGTCTAAATCGTGGTCAAGGACTTTGCGAAATTTGGAGTCGTGTATAAACTTTCCGCTTGGGTCTTTTTTGTACACATAGTCGCCAGAGTTATCCTTACCTGCTTTCTTGGACACCGCCATAAAAATTGGATAGTCTGCTTGCGGCTCGCCTGCTTCCTCGCCCCATTTCTGCAAAAAGAGCACGCTGGTTTTGGTGCCGGTATGCGGTTTGAAGGTGTTACCATGAAGCCCGACCACCGCGAGAATCCGCGCTTTGTCAAAGAGATACTCCCGCACGTACTCCATATTCGTGTTGTTGAGCACGCCTTGCGGCAAGACGATTGCCATTCTGCCGCCCGGACGAAGCATATCAAGTGTGCGTTCAATAAAGAGAATGTGTCGCTCAATTTTATTCACTAACTTTCCCTTCTTTTTGCCGAAGAAATACTGCCGCAACATCCCTTGGTCTTTAATCTCTCCGGCAAACGGCGGATTCGTCAGCAAGACATCAAAATTGAGATAATGAAATGTTCGCTTGTTTTCGGCGTTATCAGCCGAATTATTCAGAGGCAGAAGCCGCTTTTGGAGTTCGTGGCGCGCGGCAAGGAGAGGCCCTTCTTCACCTTGCCACTCGCGCGGGTCAAGCGAATTGAGTTTGAATAAATGCGAGCGGCCGTCCCCGGCAATAAGCATAAGCGCGCGGGACACCTTCGAGATTTCCTCCGCAAAATCTATCCCCCAGATATATTCTTTTGCATAACTTTCACGCATCCGCTCCTCCAACCCTCCCAGATGTTTGTCTTTTACGAAGTACATCGCGCTGATGAGAAATCCGCCCGAACCGGCCGCAGGGTCTATGACATATTCTTCCGGCTTCGGGTCAAGCATTTTAACCGCCATGTTGATAACATGACGCGGTGTGAAGTATTGGCCCTTTTTGCCTTTGGCCACTTCGGGAATAAGATACTCAAACGCTTCGTCAATAATGGAAAGGTCAGAGCCGAACAAGCGCGTGCGCTCCAGTTCACCAACCACGATTGAAAGATGTTCTTGCGAAAGATTTATATTTTCTTGTTCGTAAAAAGTACCTGGCCACTTTTTAACCGCACTCTTGAATAAGTCATTGATAACCGAGTAGGTCTTTGACGGGTCGCGGTACTTGCGGAAATGTACCTCGTTATCAGGACGGCTTAACTTGGCTTCCTGCTCGTCGTAGAGTTTCGCGTAAATAAGTTTGAACACTTCGGTAAAGACATCTACGCCCGCGTTCGCAAGCACCAGTTCCTCCATTGAGTCCACCACATCCTTGAGACTTTCTTTCGTGGAGGTGTATTCAAAGTAGGTGCGCTTTGTCTCAAAAAGGTCGTCAATAGTTTGGTCCGCTCGAGGCAAGTCGGGCAGAGTGTCGTCAAATTCTTTCGGATATGGGCGAAAAAGAATGATGCGCTTTTTGCCGTTTGACCATAAGCCGATTTCCGACCCCTCGGCATTGAGATAACTTTTCAATTGCTCAATACCTTTGCTTTCAGTTGGGCTTTTTACCTCTACGAGAATATAGGGAGTGCTCTTGTCTTTTTTGTACACCACAATATCAACTGCTTTGTCGTGAATCTCTCGTCCGAAATGAACCGAGTGCTCAATGCGTATCCGATCAATCGGATAGCGGTATTGCTTGCAGAGCCTGTGTATCCAGAGTTGGCGGATAATTTCCTCTGGTCTGCCAGTTTGTTTCTTGTCGTCCCACACAAAACGGTTTTTACCACCCGAAAGGTCCTTGATGTAAAAACGATTCGGTTCATCCTCGGTAATTTCAAGCGCAACAAAAATATCAATGTCTTCAAACTCCTTGAGGCCATAAACGGTTTCTCCTCCTTTGAAGATTTTGTCTATGATTTCTTTTGCTTTATTTAATTTCTTTGTTGGCATACTGTTACGTTACTGGCTTCCAATACTCATTTTTGAGAACTGATATGACCTTCCCTTTCAATTCCACATCATCCGTACAGAGAATATTTTGATATTTTGGATTTTCGGGCTTGAGGTATACATACGGGGGTTTATCGTCGGATATAAATCGCTTTATCGTTCCTTCATCTCCGATTTGAGCATAGACGATTTCGCCCGACACGAACTCTTTTTTGGTTTGAACGAGCACGGTATCTCCATTATCTATGCCCGCGTTAATCATTGAATCTCCCGAGATTTTCAGCATAAAAATCTCCGCCTCAAGTTTGGCTACTTCTCCCGGCATTGTTCGCCACTCCCCACTGATTCCGATTGCTTCTATCGGAGAACCGGCACTCGTAATGCCCATGAAAG
>OBEQ011812073.1_pt1 | contig 13928 bp, 11 predicted proteins | sample 1670901 | NCBI WGS metagenome assembly OBEQ01 (sample SAMEA104232315, study PRJEB22302) | groundwater metagenome | biome: forest; feature: aquifer; material: groundwater | place: USA | collected 2011-08-07 | depth 5.4 m
GGCCGCTACTCGACCCGCCAAAGTCTACCGCTGCATGAACTTCTCAGCCTTTTGACACACCGTGGGGCCCTTATCTAGGGCCCCGCATTTTTATATATTTGAAAAAATCGATCTAGTAGTGTTATGCCTGGGTAGTACCGTTAGCGCGCTTGATGGTTTCGAACCGCCGCCAGGCGGAGAGTAACTACAAGCAGGCCAGGTAATTACGAATAACGAGAGTAATTACTAATTAATCGCGAACTTCGTGAGCCGATTGCTGACCGTTTCGCTTGATCGAAAGTGAGATTCTTCCGCGTTCTTTATCTACCTCAGTTACTACTACATCTACCATTTGCCCAATATCAAGCTTGTCTGACACTTTTTCAATGCGCTCGGGTACTATTTCTGAAATATGTACCATGCCATCTTGGTTAGGCGTCAGCTGCACAATAGCCCCAATTTCATTACCCTTCATACGGTCTTTGATTATTTGCATTACTGGACCAGAATATTTTTCACCCACTTTTACTTCTTTGGTTAGGCCCTCAATCCACGAAATAGCTTTTTTAGCCATCACAGGATCGGTAGAGGAAACCATGACCGTGCCGTCTTCTTCAATATCAATGGATGTTACCTCTTTGCCACCGCACTCAGTAATAATTTTATTAATCATTTTGCCACCCGGACCAATAATGATACCGATCTTTTCTGGGTCAATTTGAACAGCCGTAATGCGCGGAGCAAATGCTGAAAGCTCGCCCCGAGGCTCAGCAATGACCTTCAGCATGGCGTCCATAATAAAATCTCGCCCCTCTTTGGCTTGGGTTAGGGTGTCGTGGATAATTTCAGGAGTCAGGCCATCAATTTTGACATCAAGCTGAATGGCCGTAATACCCTTGGCTGTGCCGGCAATTTTGAAATCCATATCTCCGGCAAAGTCTTCTAAGCCTTGCAGGTCAGAAAGCACGCTGTAGCGCCCGGTGTCATCGGTCATAAGTCCCATGGCAATACCGGCCACCGGAGCCTTTATAGGTACCCCTGCGTCCATTAGAGCCAAGGTAGAGCCACATGTAGAGGCCATTGACGATGATCCATTGCTCGAAAGTATTTCTGAAACCAGGCGAATGGTATAAGGAAAATCTGTTTGAGCAGGAATAACTGGCAACAGGGCTCGCTCAGCTAGGGCACCATGCCCAATTTCACGCCGTGAAGCTCCTCGTACTGGTTTTACTTCACCGGTGGAGAAGGGAGGAAAGTTATAGTGATGCATGTAGCGCTTGGTGCCCTCTTCGTCCATGGTTTCTATCACTTGTTCCTCACCTGGAGCCCCTAGAGTAGCAATGGTCAGCGCTTGGGTCTGACCACGGGTAAATAAGGCACTACCGTGAGTACGAGGGAGTAGTCCTACTTCAATAGAAAGCGGGCGAATTTCTTTAGGATGTCGGCCATCTGGGCGCATTCCTTTATCTAAAATGGCTTTACGCACATTTTTTTCTACCAATTTGCCAAAGGTTGTTTTTAAATCGACTTGTTTATAATTACCTTCAAAGTTTTGCAATACTTGGGCTTCAAAAGCCGTCAGTTGTTCTTCTCGTTTGGCTTTATCTGCTTCTTGTAGCAAGGCGGTTAGTTGATCACCCACATAATTTGTTACTTCAGTGTGTATGGTCTGATCTTCTGCGGTCTCGGTCAGATTAACTGGGTTGATTTTGTCCACTAGTTCTTGCTGCAAATCAATAGTAACTTGTAAGCTCTCTTGGGCAAATGCTATGGCTTTAAGCATTACGTCTTCAGGTACTTCGTTAGCATTGGCTTCAATCATCACTGCTTTTTTGCCGTTACCCGAAACTACTAGATCAAGATTGCTTTTTCCCATTTCAGTTTTAGTTGGATTGATCACAAACTGATCATCAATCATGGCAACCCGTACTGCGCCAATTGGCCCACGAAATGGTGCCACCGAGGCCATTAAAGCGGCTGAGGCCGCTACAATTGATATAACATCAGGATCATTTTCTTGATCAATGGAAAGCACCGTTACAATAACTTGCACATCTCTCCTCTCACTTTTAGAAAAAAGCGGGCGCAATGATCGATCGATCAATCGAGCAGTCAGTACTGCCGTCTCAGACGGGCGGCCTTCGCGCTTAATAAAACGGCTGCCAGAGATTTTTCCTGCAGCATATAATCGCTCCTCGTACTCTACCATAAGGGGGAAGAAGTCTATGCCTTCGCGGGCTTCCTTAGCCATGACCGCGGTGGCCAATACCACCGTGTCTCCATAGCGTACAGTTACTGCCGCATCAGCCAACCCAGCTAACTTGCCTACCTCAAATGAGAGGTCTTTACCACCAACCTCTGTGTGTAATTGAATTAATTCCATGATTCCTTTCTGTGAGTGCCTAGGATCATGGGTTGACTGGATGAAGCATTGAAAGTGATATGCTCCACTTCACTCAATCCACGTGCCTTTTGCTCACTATTTATATGTTTTAAGATGCGAAACCCTATTTACGGAGTCCCAAATCTTTAATCAGTTTTTCGTATCCAGGCAAATCTGTCTTAGCCAAATAGTTAAGCAAACGGCGGCGTTTACCAACCATCTTAAGCAACCCTACTCGGCTATCAAAATCTTTCCGGTGACCACGCAAATGCTCAGTCAATTCATTGACCTTCTGGGTCAGTACTGCAATTTGCACCGAAGTAGAGCCGGTGTCTTCTTTGTGAGATTGGTATTTTTTGACTAAGTTCTTTTCGGCCATATTATTCCTGCTTGTTTGTGGTTACGTTTGTACTATAGTGCTTAGGATAAAATCCGTCGCACTTAGTTGCTTATTAACAACTATAGTGCTTAGGCTTAAGAAGCCGTAGCACTTACTTGCTATTAGCAAGTATACTCATATTTTTGTTATCAGTCAACCCGATCAATAGAATCTCAAATATCTAGAATTTATGCTTGTGTCGGTTTGCTTTGAAACTGTCGTATCTTTTGCAAAATGCTATCTAAAACATCGTCCAATTGCACATCGTCCATATCAAAGGCAGCTGCCATCACATGCCCGCCTCCACCAAATAAGGACGCAATTTGTGATACATCGACCCCACGACCAATGGCCCTAAGAGAGCCATGTACCTTACCATCACGCTCAGAAAGCATTAGGGCAAAATCGGCGTTAGCAGCACTTTTGAGAAGCTCGTCAATGACGCCACTTAACTCTTCGGCTGTGGCTCCTACTTCAGTAATTTCAGCACCATGAAGGGCAGACCACACAAACTTGTGTTGTGGCTCTTCTTGCAGCTTAGCCAGTACCTTACCCCACAAACGAAGCGTGGAGAGTGATTTAGTTTTAAACACGTTTCGTACAATATCTTGCTGTCTAGCACCAGCAGCTACCAGTTGGGCGGCTACCGTAAACGATTTTGGTGTGGTGTTTGAATTTTGAAAACTGCCGGTGTCCCCCATAATGCCAGTTAACAGACAGGTAGCTACATCTTCATCAAGCAATGGATGTTCTCGTCCAAGTGATTCAAGTATAGAAACTAAAATTTCAGCGGTAGAGGTGGCGGTTAAATCAACCAAGTTCACCTTACCGTAATAATCATTGCCTGGATGGTGATCGACATTGATCACTGGCACCGAGTAAAAGAGCTCTGAGTTTTCTTCGTATAATGAACCGATACGAGTAATATCTGAACAATCAAGCACAATAATGAGCTGCCAGTCATATGCTCCTTCATTAAACGATACCTGCTCTTTAGTTAAACGTGCACCGGCCACCGGAGTAAGCATAATGTTGAGCTGCTCGTCACCCTCTTTTTTATACAGCACTTTTTCAACCTTAGCTTCTTTGGTATCAATTGAAATTACTAAATCACGGCTGCCATCCAGATTGTGGTGCAACCACTCTTGGCCGGGTAGAAAATCGTGCCCAGAGGGCAGTGCGCCTGTAGTGACGACGGTTGGGGTTTTGCCCAGTTTGCGTAACGCCAAGGTAAAGCCTAACACACTCCCTAAAGCATCACTGTCTGGACGGTCATGCGTTAGTACCAAAATGCGCTGTGCATCCCGAATTAGTTCTGTGGCTTGCTGTTTAGGAGTTAATTCCATGCTTGAAACAGTATCTTTCTTACGCTATATAAGCTGCTCAATTTAGCACAATACAGGCATAAAGTCAATAGTGTAGGCGCGTATTATGATTTTTTAGATATCAAAACCTTTATTATTGATACGGGCAAGAAGAGTCTTCTGATTGAAGACCTGTTGCTGTTTGACTCTCTCACAAAATAATGGTAATATTGAATAAATCATACGTAAATTAGGACATCATACCCTATGCCAATCACCAGTTCAGCCAAAAAAGCCGTGTTAGTCAGTAAACGCCGTTTTGCTGAAAATCAACTGCAAAAAACCGCCTATAAGCAAGCGCTTAAAAATGCTAAAAAAGCCGTCCTAGCTCAGGACGCACATGCAGCCACACTCATTATTCAAGCTCAAAGCAAGCTAGACCGCGCGGTTAAATCTCATCTGATGCACAGAAACACCGCTTCTCGGCTATTGTCTCGGCTCTCCAAGCACGCTCCAGCCGCCGCCCCGACTAAAAAGCGAGCAGCTACCAAAACAACTACAAAAGCTAAAAAATCCCCTGCTAAAAAGACCTAGGGTATTTGCACTAAACTAAGCATGATCAACTCTGGATCATCTCCAGTTTTGATCAAATTGTCTGCTTGTACTAACTGCATCAGATACTGACTTAAGCGCTCAAGCGAAATTTTCTTGGCTACCTGCAGGCATTTGTTCCACACAAACGGTTGTAATTTCAATCGTTCCTGGACATCACTTAACACATCTCGATCTAACCCATCCCGAATACTGAGGGCGCGCCGGGTCTGAGTAATAAGCAGGCTGAGCAACTGCAGCGGAGCGGTGCCAAAATGTAATTCTTGTAACAGCAGTTTTGTGGCTACAGCTTCGTTCTTTGCAAACACTGCATCCATCCACTGGAAAATACGTGACGCTGTGGGTACCGCGACCAGTTCCTCGACCATCGCTTTTGTTACCACGCTTGTATCACTAAATGTGGCTAATTTTTGTACTTCAGATGTGAGGGCTCCATAGTCTAAACCGACCCACTCAAGCAACAGCGATTTGGCAGGATTGTCCATTTGAATATCCAGTCTTTTAAGCTCTGCATCTAAAATACGTCGTAACTGCAGCGGGTTTAAGGCAGGAAAATGCTCTACATGAGCCATTTTGGAAAGCAATGCAAATAGCGTATTTTTAGCTGGAATCTCAGCTTCTTCAATGAGCACTGCCACCGTTGAATCAGGTAGGTGCGGCACAAACTCAGCAAAGCCTTCTTGAGCTGGTTTTTGGCCTTGTGTAATAAGATTTCTCACAACAACTAGTCGTTTATCGCTTAGCAGTGGCACTACTGAAAGAGTGGGCTTAAGGGTCTCCCAGGTAACCATACTGCCATCTATTTGCTCGCTGTCCAGCAGCACATCGCCTTTTTCTGAGAACCGCTTCAGCCAGGTCTTCATTTTGGCTTGGATAGAATTGCCATCTTGGCCATAAAAAATATACAGCGATGGCATAGCTACTCCACTGGCTCAAGATCACCCCAACTTGAACCACAATACACTGAAACTTCTAGCGGAACATCGAGTTTACACACACTGGTCATAGCACCCGCTATCTCTTTAGCAACCGGGGCAACATGATCTTTATGCACTTCAAACAACAATTCATCATGTACCGATAACAGTAGACGCGAGATAGTTGGATCTGTCTGGCGCCGGTGCACCTCAATCATGGCTAATTTCAAAATGTCTGCTTGTGTGCCTTGCATGGGAAAATTCATGGCCATGCGCTCCCCAGATTGACGAACAGCCCAGGCGCTCGCACTGATCTCAGGAAAAAGTCGCCTGCGCCCAAATATAGTCTGATAATATCCATCCCGTCTCACTTGCTCTACTACCGAGTCCAAAAATTGGCGCACTTTGGGGTAGGTATCAAAATACCGATCCATAAACTCCTTGGCTTGCTTAAAATCAATACCAAGCTGAATACTTAAGCGATGGGTCGAGAGTCCATACAATAACCCAAAATTAATGGTCTTAGCTGCTCGGCGCATCTCTTTGGTTACTTCAGATTCAGCAATTCCGTGTAATTTAGCAGCTGTAGCTAAGTGAATATCATGCTTGTCTTTAAACCCTTGCTGCATGGCTTTATCTTTGGACAAATGGGCCAATATACGCAACTCAATTTGCGAATAGTCAGCCGATAATAAAACGTATCCTGGTTTAGCCACAAATGCTTTTCGAATCATATCTCCGTACTCAGTACGAATGGGGATATTTTGCAGATTAGGATCGTTCGAGGAGATGCGTCCGGTGGCCGAGCCAATTTGGTTCAGCGTAGTGTGCAAACGCTTATCAGTTGGGCTAACTAGCGTTGGCAAAACATCGAGATAGGTGTTTTTAAGCTTCGATAATTCACGATACTGCAAAATTAGATCAACAATTGGGTGAATATTGTGTAAGCCTTCCAGTGTTTCTGCATCAGTTGAGAGACCAGTCTTTTTTTTCTTCACTCCATCTGAGGCAATCTGCAGTTTGTCAAACAAAATATCCCGCAGTTGAGCCGGCGAGGCAATATTAAATTCTTGCCCAGCAGCATGCCAAATCGCTTTCTCTAAGTCATGAAGCTGTTTTGTAAACCGTTCGGATAACTGTTGTAAGACAGTGGTATCCAGAGCTACGCCGTATTGTTCCATATGATACAACACTGGGGTCAATGGACGCTCAATTTTTTCCCACACATTATGTAGGGTGGCCTTTTTCATCTCGGTGGCCAGGTGATCTCTCAAGCCAACCAGGCTCGCAGCTATGATCCCTAACTGCTCATGCATCTCAGCAGAAGCATCTGGTTTAATTTTTAAATTGCCCGTAAATTGCCCAAGATCCCCGGTTAATTGATACTGAATCATCAAATCCAAAAAGCTTATCGATTGATTGGCCAGCGCTTCATCTGTGCCATGCCAAAACAATTTGCAATCGTATATATAGAGCGGATGATCATGATCAAAATGCGTTAAGAGCAGTGTTTTTAGATCAGTATTGTACGGCACTACCCAGGCCTCTCTAGCTTCTTTGGCTAGAGCTATATCAATCACCCGCACCTGCCGTGCTGCATCCATCTGCCAAGCATAGGTTAAGCACCACCCGTCTCGACTATTTTTAAGCACGCCCTCAAAGGCATTCACACTCACCTTGTGCACCACTACATTGGATTTCAGAGCTGTTCCACCTTCCTCTTGTCCCATAATTTGATGAATTCGTGGTTTAAGACTATTAAACTCTAGCTCATCAAACAATTTGGTCAACGCGGTAACATCACGATACCCCAGCTTGGCGTGGTCAATATCAATTTTAAACGGTACTTTTGTATCGATAGTAGCCAGCTTTTGTGACAGATACGCCATGTCTTTTTCCTTGATCAAGGTCTCTCGTAATTTACCTTTGAGCAGCGGATGGTCAGCCCCATCTTGATCAAGCGCCTTGTACAATTCATCGAGGGCATGATACTCTCGTACCAATTTCAAGGCGGTCACTTCACCCACCCCAGAAACACCCGGGATGTTATCTGAGGGATCACCCCTAAGCGCTTTGTACACAATAAACTGATCCGGAGTTATGCCATACTGAGCGTCAATTTCCTTTGCGGTAATAAGAGTAGTGTCTTTCATTCCTTGCTTCATAGTCAGGACTGAAATACGCTCATCAATCAACTGAAAGGTATCTTTATCTCCAGTTAAAATAACCACCGGCATATGTTTGCCATAGTGTTTGGCTAGGGTACCAATAAGATCATCGGCCTCATATCCAGTTTTCTCAGCAATTGGAATTTCCAGCGCTTCAACTACTTGATGCACTCGGGGTATTTGTGCAACTAGCTGGTTATCCATGGCCTTGCGATGGGCTTTGTACTGATCGTAATCAGCGTGGCGAAAGGTGTCACCTTTCACATCAAAACAGCACACCACATGAGTTGGGTGAACCGTCTCTAGAGCATGGAGCAAGGCGGTGGTAAACCCGTATACCGCATTGGTTAGCTCACCACTATGCGTAGCCATGTTCGGTGGTAAGGCATGGTAGGCCCGATGAATTAAGGCGTTGCTATCTACTAATAATAACCGGTCGTTGCTCATGGCCGTATTCTACCATGAAACATAGATCATGGAACGTGGAACACAGCAATTAGCCAGCCTCTGTTTTTCAATGCTTAGATGGCTCATGGTTTTCAGTTCAGTGCTATGGGTTATGAGTTGTGAGTCACAATCATATGTTCACCACTAATAATGCGCCACGATAAATCAAACATACTCTGATAGAACTGCACAATTCGGGTATCTTCTAGGGCTAGTATTTGCCATACTGCACTGTCATCCATTAAAATCACCACCTTTGTATCGGTAATAATGGTCGTGCTAACAAAATGCGCAATTTTTGCCGGTATAACTCGATGGTCTAGGTATACCAGCAGGCTCGCTTTAAGCGAATTTGGGATAATGGCTTTTGGCCGAAAGTCTGCATCGGCTGCGCGCTTGACTAAGGACTTGATAATCTCATAATGACCCTCTTCTGCTATATATACCGAAGCCACTACATCATTTTTCATATCTCGGCTAAGGTATTGTAATATTTTCTTTTGGCCTTCAATATAGTCTACTTTTGGCTCAGGCAACGGGTTCTCTGCAATCTTAGTCAAATCTGGAATAAGACTCTGAACATTTCGATAGGTCTCACTGGCGTTCTTGGCTTTGTGCATAAATAATGATTCAAGATTCTGCAATGGTCCAGTTCGAAACGTCCGCACCGCATCTGAATTATGGGCAATAACCAACCCCATTTCAGTTAGTTCATTGAGCGTAGTGTACGACGTAACTCTGTTAACCTCCGATACTTTGGCAATTTCCCCAGCAGTGGCTTCACCGAGTGACAGTAAGCCTACATACACCCGTGCTTGTAGCGGAGTAAACCCTGCTTCTATTAGTTGATCAACAATACTTGTCATATTTACAATGTTACAACATTTATACCATGTTGGCTAAAGACTGCTGTCCGTCGACGCCTGTGTTCCATACCCCGCCTCATCTAAGCATTCTAAAATAATGGCTCGGTCAGACCAGGGGCGATGCTCGCTACCCCATACCATGGCTACCTCTGCCCCTTTACCAGTGACCGTGACGATATCGCCTGGTTTAGCCAGACGTATGGCATGCAAAATTGCCGCTTTGCGGTCAATCATCCTCCAAAAAGATTTGCCCTCAGAGTGCTTTCCAACATCGCGTACCCCTGCTGCCACTTGATCAATAATAGCCTGCGGGTCTTCGGTGTAGGGGTCTTCGTTCGTTACTACTATGAAGTGAGCATGCTCTGCCGCAATAGAGCCGAGTATTGGACGTTTGGTTTTGTCACGGTCCCCCGTGGCTCCAAATACGGAAATAATGTGATGACCCTTGGCTAGTGGGACAATTGCTTCATATAGTTTTGTAAATGCATCTGGTGTATGAGCATAGTCAATCAGCACCGTAAATGGCTGTCCTACGTCTACCTTGTCCATTCTACCCGGGATCGATTTTACTGAGGTAATGGCGTCCGATATAGTCTTTTGTTCGACGCCCCACATTACCCCTACACAAACAGCGGCCAGAATATTGCTAATATTAAATTGACCTGGCAAATAGGTCGTGATCGGCAAAGTAAACCCAGTATCAGGAAATACTACATCAAAGCTTGTTTGATCATCTACATGTCGAATGGTATGCGGATGGACCGCAGTATTAGACAAAGTACTATATAAGATATGCACATCAGCCGGTGTGTTAACCAGCTCGCGTCCGTTTTGATCGTCATAGTTTAGGACTGCTAAACGCAATCCACGTGCAAAAAGTTTGCGTTTTGCTTGCACATAGTGGTCGAAGGTCTGGTGATAATCGAGGTGGTCGTGCGTAATGTTGGTCAGCACTCCAATATCAAATGAAATCCCTGCAAATCGCTCTTGATCCAACCCGTGTGAAGTCACCTCAATAACCAATACATTACAACCTTGTTTTTTAGCCTGAGCAATAAACGCATTCAGGGTAAACGGATCGGGGGCAGTCATTTTTGATACATTAGCCACCTCTTCACCCATAATGCGGTATTGAATGGTGGTACACAGTGCCACCTTGTATAGAGCCTGCTCAAATATGGCCGCGATCAAATTGCAGGTGGTGGTTTTGCCGTTGGTGCCAGTTACTCCAATCACCGTCATATCTGAGGCAGGACGGCCGTACAGAAGTGAGGCAACATGTGATTTGCCCATGTGATATGCTTTAAGCGCTCCTGGCCCCACTATCTTCTTAATCTGTTCTTTCATTGCTTCTGTCTCAATAGGCGATAGAGCGAGTACCATCCCTTACGATATACCATGTCAAATGATCCTAAGTAATGTTTAGTTTGGCCACCAAACTCTCGCTTAAACCGAGAAATGCCGGTCCAGGCGTGAGAACTTGAGGCATCTGGAGGGGCTACCCCGATAAAATCATATATATCACATCCGCGTCTCTTGGCTTCCTCAATTAAGGTATAGTGCAGTACATACGGTGCCATGACCTGGCGATCTGCCGCAGCCGAGGCTCCATACAGATAGCTGGCTCGTCCTTGATAAAAGGCTACCATAGCTCCAGCTAGCACTACCCCATTGTACCTGGCTAACCACAACCCACCCATCCCTTCTTTATCAAGCACATGAACCAGATCCAGAATATATTGTGCACTCCGACCAGCATACCCCTGACGCTCTGCAGTTTCATACATAATCTCAGCAAACTGCAAAATACCCTTTTTACTCACATCGCGCTCCACTACTACCCCATGTTTTTGGGCTACTTTAATGTTGTATCGCCCTTTTGGGCGCATGGCAGCTACAATATCATGCAGCATTGGTTGTAAATCGAGCTCATGATGAAATGCTGGTTGAACATCTTCGTGCGATTTTTGTAGGCCTGCATGGCGCAGAATGGCTGCATTTGCTGAAGAGTACGGCACCAAAAACTCAACCCGGCCAAATATCGTGTGCGGAGTTTTTAGTTTAGTCAAAACAGCGATAGCCTTGGCTGCAACGCTCGCCAAGCCCTCGTGCTCTTCATATGAAAGCTCGGGAATATACATCAAATCAAATCCAAAGGGCAGCTTTCGTGAGAGCGCCAAAATGTGCATTAGCCGATGTGTTTCCCACCCATGGGTCTGTTTAAACTGCTCCCATAGAGGGGATTGAAGAAAACTTTGAGGCATACCCTTATTGTATGCCAAAACCACTACAGGTGCGAGTAGAAAAAGCACGCAAAACGTGGTAAAATAACGCTTAAATGAGCTACAAAACTATTCTAGCTATTGAGACATCGTGTGATGAAACTGCGGCCGCCGTAATTGAGTACGGTCGAATTTGTCACGCCAATGTTGTAGCCAGTCAAATACCACTGCACCAGCGCTACGGCGGGGTAGTGCCAGAAATCGCCGCTCGGGCACACGTCGAACAGATATTCCCAGTGATCGAGCAGGCATTGCACCAAAGTTTTGGTCCAGGAGAAGCACAGGAACTACTGGCTAAGCATATCGATGCTCTGGCAGTCACCGTGGGCCCAGGGTTAGTCGGGTCACTGCTGGTTGGGGTAGCCACTGCCAAAACCCTCTCTGCAACCCTCAATAAACCACTAATTCCGGTTAATCACATTATGGGACATGTGTATAGCAATTTCTTGGCTACAAGCCGAGAAATTGAAGTCAAAAGTCAAAAGTCAAAAGTCAAAAATGATGGATATTTCTTCCCGTTCTTATCTTTGATCGTCTCAGGTGGACATACTGAGCTCATTCTTTCGCGGTCTCACCAAGATCACCAACTCATCGGACAAACGCGAGATGATGCAGCTGGAGAAGCGTTTGATAAAGCTGCTCACCTGCTTGGATTAGCCTACCCCGGCGGCCCAGCTATTAGCGCAGCCGCACAAAATGGTGATCCATCTGCATTCACACTGCCACGTGGGTTAAGCAAAGAAGAGACCCTTGATTTTTCGTTCTCTGGGTTAAAAACAGCTTTAGCGCAACTCATTCTTAAGCTCAAAGCAGATGGCAAGAATATTACGCCACTTGTTCCAGATTTGGCAGCCTCGTTTCAAGCGGCAGTAGTAGATAGCTTAGTCACCAAAACATTTAAAGCCATAGAGCACACGCACGTGCAGTACCTGATGCTTGGCGGTGGTGTGGCAGCCAATACTACGCTGCGATCGGCTCTAGAGCATAAGGCAAAACAACAAAGCATTACCTTTTCATGTCCTGATTTAGCATTCTGCACTGACAATGCAGCTATGGTCGGTGCGGCTGCATACGCGGCATCCCTCGTAAGAGGTGACTTTGACTGGTATGATGTGGAAGTTAAGAGAAATCCAGGATTAACCCTATGAGAGCAAAAATCAAAACGAAAAGTGTAAAACTACAACTAAAAGCGAAAAGGTTTAACTTTTTCACTGTGGTTTTGCGTTTTTCACTGTAACCTTTGAGATTACAATGTCCGATCTTCCCAAAGCCTACATCGCCAAAGACCATGAAGCCCAAATCTATGATTTGTGGCTGAAGCATGATGCCTTCAAACCTGGTGACACCGGCGAGCCGTTCTCAATCTTAATGCCACCACCAAATGCCAACGAGAGTCTGCATGTTGGCCAAGCGCTTATGGCCACAGTGGAAGATTGCATGATCCGGTTTGCTCGAATGCAAGGCAAACGAGCCCTGTGGATACCTGGGACTGACCACGCTGGTTTTGAAACCCAAGTAGTGTTCGAGAAAAAACTGCAAAAAGAAGGCAAAAGCCGGTTTGATTTTACCCCAGAGCAGCTTCGGGAAAATATTCATCAGTACGTACAAGAGAATCAAACTACCATCCTTTCGCAATTCAAAATGCTTGGTGCTTCATGCGATTGGGACAGCCTTTATTTCACCCTGGACGATCAGATTGTCGATACTGCCTATGCTACGTTTAAAAAATTAGATCAGGATGGTCTACTTTACCGCGGCAAGCGGCTAGTGAATTATTGCACTAAGCATGGAACCTCATTTTCTGACTTAGAAGTGGAATATGAAGAGCAAGAGGACCAGCTTGTTTATATTAAATACCCCATTGAAGGTCAGAACAATCAATACATTACCGTGGCCACCACCAGGCCAGAAACCATGCTGGGCGACACAGCCGTAGCCGTTCATCCATCTGACAAACGCTATCTTCACCTTGTCGGCAAACAGGTCAAATTACCCATTATTGAGCGAGTAATCCCTATTGTGGCAGATGCGATGGTAGATCCAGCGTTTGGGTCGGGGGCAGTAAAAGTCACCCCTGCACACAGCAAAGCAGACTATGATCTGGCAAAACGCCATAATCTAGCCATGATTGAGGTCATAAATACTCAAGCACGAATGTTCGGCCCAGTCCCAGAGGCAATTAAGGATAAAAAAATCGCAGATGCTCGAGAGTGGGTAATGGCTGAATTGCGTCGTGCAGGATTGATCGATAAAACCGAACCGCTTACTCATCGAGTCGGGGTTTGTTATAAGTGTCGCACCCCAATTGAACCATTATTACTGGAGCAATGGTGGATTAAAACTAAACCCTTAGCAGAGAAGGCGCTAGAAGCCCTGAACAAGAATCAAATTACAGTTACTCCCAAAGAATCTAAGAAAAATTTGGTGCGATGGCTGGAAAATATTATTGATTGGAACATCTCGCGTCAAATTGTATGGGGTATCCCCATTCCAGCCTGGTTTAAAGATGATCAAATCAAGATTCAAGAAGATTCGCCTGGCGTGGGGTGGGTAAAAGACCCCGATACCTTTGACACCTGGTTTTCCTCAAC
>OBEQ012698782.1_pt1 | contig 13927 bp, 15 predicted proteins | sample 1670901 | NCBI WGS metagenome assembly OBEQ01 (sample SAMEA104232315, study PRJEB22302) | groundwater metagenome | biome: forest; feature: aquifer; material: groundwater | place: USA | collected 2011-08-07 | depth 5.4 m
CGTTTCGGCTCGCGCGGCTGGGCCCGATCGAATCGCTCCTCTCCGCCGTCGTAGCCGACGGCATGACCAGTACCCGACACGACTCCAACCAGGAGCTCATCGGCCAGGGCATTGCCAACATCATCGCGCCGCTGTTTGCCGGCTTCGCCGCGACTGGCGCGATCGCGCGCACCGCGACCAACATCCGCAACGGCGCCACTGGCCCGCTGGCGGGGCTGGTACACGTAGCGACGCTGGTGGCCGTCGTACTGTTTCTGGCGCCGCTGGCGTCGCATATTCCACTCGCGGCCTTGGCGGCGATTTTGTTTGTCGTCGCTTGGAATATGAGCGAAGCGCATCATTTCGCCGATATCCTGAAAAAAGCGCCGCGCGCCGACCGTGTCATCCTCATCATCACTTTCCTGCTCACGGTCTTTGCCGATCTTGTCGTCGCAGTCAACGTAGGTATGATCCTGGCGATTCTGCATTTCTTGCGGCGCATGGCCGAGGTGGTGGAAACCAAGGAAATGGATACGCAGGCGCTGCAGGCCGAACTCACGCAGCACGGCGTCGAACGTCTGCCTACGGGCGTGATGGTTTACGAAATTGCCGGACCGATGTTTTTCGGCGCGGTAGAGAATTTCGAACGCGCATTGCTGCAGACGCACACCGATCCCAAGGCACTGATCATCCGCTTGCGTCGCGTGCCTTTCATGGATATCACCGGCATCCAGACCCTCGATGCCGTCATCGGAAAATTGCGCAAGCGCGGAATACGCGTGATGTTATGCGAGGCCAATGCGCGGGTGCTGAGCAAGCTGCGCAAGGCGGGTGTGGTTAAGGAAAAGGGAACCGTATACACGGAGCATTTAATCGAAGCCGTGCGTTCCATCAGCCCAACGCCGGCCCCACCATGATACCCACCGCGCTAAACTAGCGCTTAATCCGACCGCGCGCAGGTATTGATGCTCGCGAGCGCATCGATGGCGGCGCGCTGCGCTTCTTCGGCTTCGGCTTCGCTGCCCATCATCGTCAGGCGCCCAAAATTGCCGAACGGTTTTACGTCAACCAGCGTGACGTGCGCGGCCTTTTCCGCTTCGTTCGCGGCATACCCCGCGTAGCCCGCCGGTTCGACTTCCAGAATGAACATACTCTTGCCCGGCAAAATCATCGAGCCCTTGCGCAACTGGCGGTTGATGAGCGTCGTGTGATCGGGCGTCATGCCGCGAATGATTTCGTTCCAGGCTATGCGGCAGGCCATGCGCGAGCCCATCGTCGTGTTCAATTGGCGCAGGATAATGTTGCCAGCTTCCATCACTTCGCTCTGGTTGCGGTAATGGATTTCCATCGAGCCGAACGAGCGTTCCACCACCTGTTCGCCCAGGTGCACATTGGTTTCCTTCAGCGCAATATCGGATAAGCGATGCACCGCCATGCCCGGCGCAACTTCGATCCACATACAGGCATCGCCTGGCACCGGCAGAAAGCCCTGCGAGGACGTGGCCAGATACGAGGCGAGCTGCGGCTGCAACGAGTCGATAAAGACGAAGGTGCGCAGCGTGACATCGACGGATGTGCTCATCGCGTCAGGCCCATGTAGAGCATCGGCAATTTTTCGGGCAGACGCTCGACCTGATCCAGTACCGTGAAATTATTCGCGCCGAAAATTCGCGCCACATACTGATCGGCATGCGGGTCCAGACTCAGCGCATACACGGTGATGCCCTGGCGCGACAGCTCTTCCACCGCGCGCTTGGTATCAAAGCGCAAATATTGCGGGTCGCGCACGTCATTGTCCGCAGGCTCGCCGTCGGTAATCACGAACAGGATTTTTTTGTTCTTCGGTTGCAAGGCAAGCTGCGCGCCCGCATGGCGCAACGCGGCGCCCATGCGCGTGGAATACGAGCCTTTCAACCCGGCCAGCCGTGCCTTCACCAGATCGTCGTAGGGCTGATCGAAATCCTTGAAACGGAAATAATGCACGTCGTGCCGGCCATCCGAGCAGAACCCATGCAGCGCAAACGGATCGCCGATGCGGTCGAGCGCGTCGGCGAGCAATACCGTCGCCGAACGCGTCAAATCCATAATCGTGTAATCGTGGCCGCGCACCTTGTCGTTGGCCGATTCCGACATATCGAGCAGCACCATCACGGCGAGATCGCGCTGGTTGCGCTTGTAACGCATCATGATGCGCGTGTCGGGCTGGATGCCCATGCGAATGTCGATCATCGCGCGTATCGCCGCGTTGATATCCAGCTCGTCGCCATCTTCGACGCGGCGGATGCGCTGCATCGTCTGCGGGATCATCGATTCGATCAAGAACTTCAAACGCGAGATCACCGGCTTGTTATCGGTGATGATTTTCTCAATCACATCCAAGTCACCCAGCGGCGGGCGACGCTCGAGCACGGTCGCCCAGCTGGGACGTTCGAGCTGTATCTGGTAATCCCACTCGTGATAATGATACGGATCGGACAACGGCTCGCGGCCTTCGAGTTCGTTGATCGTGACGCCTTCCTGATCGAGATAAAACGGCGTTTCCAGCACCCAGACCTCTTCCGCGTCGTCACCAGCGAATTCGTTGTTGACCTCGTTCACCATTTCCATCACGCTGACTTTTTTGCGTACCTGGTTTGGCTGCCAGGTCGCTTCCAGCGCCGCGTCGAGATCGTATTCTTCGGACTCCCATACGGTGCGGTTATCGTCGCGATAAACCGCGCGCAGCTGATCGGTACGGGGATTGAATTCAGGCACGGCAATCTGGCCCAGCTCGTGCGCGAGTTCGACGCCGATGTTCCAGCTGATTTGGTTGCTGCTTAAATCGGGCTCGGCGCGAAATAGTTCGACGCCTTTGCGCACCCAGGGATGCGGATCGTTCGATGCGGGGTCGAGTAGCGCGCGCGCCAAACGATTGATGAGATCGCCCACGGTTTTCGGTTCGCTGGTGTCGAGCGGCGGATGCAAGGCCAGCCACGCGGTACGCATGTTGGGAAAATCGCGGCACGCCAGTTCTTCCACGCGCGCATCCTCGATCGCCTCGATGATCGCCATTTGCGTGGTATTGAGCATTTGCATCGACAAGGGCGCCGCGGTGTAAACCAGATGCGCAGCGCAATGATTGGCTGCCGCGCGATAGATTTCGAGACCCGAGATTCTCGCCTCCGCAGGCGTGTCATCGCCAAACGGTTTGTAATCGTCGAACGCGTCGGCGATATAAATCACGTAATGCTCGATATAGGGCTTCAAGCCCTCACGGCTCTCGTAATCGCCCGCAGTCGGACGCAGAAAAAAGTCGCGGCCCCACATCGCGCGCAAATAAATATTCAGCCGCCGTTGCACATCGACAAACAGCGTGCCTTTGCGCTCCTGCTGCAATACGCTCAGCGCATCGGGGCTTTGCAGCGAAAAATAATTCACCTGCCCATCGAAGTCGGCCTTGTACGCCTGGGCACCCCACTGCACCCAACGCCGAAATCCACCCAGCGTGAGTTGCGTCAACAGCCGGTCGAGATTTTCCAGCATCGGGCGCATGCCGCGCGGCACTTGCGCCAGCATAATTTCCAATACGCTCAAGTAGGCGCGGAACAAATGTTCGTCGCCCAAACGTTGTGCCGCCAGCGGCGCGGTCGCGACGATCAGCGTCAAGACCTGGCCGGAGGTTTTCGACGCCATACCCAGCAAAAAATTGACGATATCCGGCAGCACGTCTTCGCCGATGGCGCGACTGACTTCGGGGATTTCCTGAATATAGGTGACGGCCAGTTCTTCGCCGCGCCCGAGGTTGGAGAGCGCGACCGCGCCTTTCAGATAATTGTCCAGTCCGCGCGATGAAAACACGCGCGCCGCTTCGTTCCACGAGGCGCGCAATACATCCTGCGCGTCACTCGGCAGATCGGCCAGAACCTCCTGATATTCTTCGAGATGGATAGCCATTTCAGAAGACGGAAGGCAGAGGACAGAAGACAGAACCGCGTGTGAGCGGTTCTGCTTTAAGGCGCACCATGACCGTTTTAGAAGTAGGTCGTGACCGCCGAATCCAGCGCATCGCGCATGTCGGGGTCATCGGTAATGGGCCGCACCAGCGCGACGCGGCAGGCTGCCAGCGGCGCGACGCCTTTGGCGATCAGCGAGCCGGCGTAGATCAGCATCCGCGTCGACAAACCTTCATCGAGGCCATGGCCTTTCAGATTGCGCGCGCGCTCGGCGATATGGACCAGATTTTTTGCGACATCCAGGTTCACACCGGATTCGTGCGCGACAATCTCGGCTTCCACCTCGTGTTGCGGGTAATTGAAATCGAGTCCGCCAAAACGCTGTTTGGTCGACTGCTTCAAATCCTTCATCAACGACTGATAGCCGGGGTTGTAGGAAATCACAATCTGGAAATCCGGGTGGGCGTGAACCACTTCGCCCTTTTTTTCCAGCGGCAACATCCGGCGCGCGTCGGTCAGCGGGTGAATCACGACGGTGGTGTCCTGGCGCGCCTCGACAATTTCATCGAGATAGCAGATCGCACCGTGGCGCGCGGCGACTGACAGCGGGCCGTCCTGCCAACGCGTGCCGTTCGCATCGAGCAAAAAGCGGCCGACCAGATCCGAGGCGGTCATGTCTTCGTTGCACGCCACGGTGATGAGCGGTTTTTGCAGTTTCCACGCCATGTATTCCACGAAGCGCGTTTTGCCGCAACCGGTCGGGCCTTTCAACATCATCGGCATCCGCACCGAATAGGCCGCTTCGTAGAGCTCAACTTCGTCGGCAACGGGCCCGTAATACGGCTCGTCTTGCACCCGATACGGAGCGAGTATGTCACCTGCAGCGGCGGTCGATGCCGGCCGCGTTGCCGCTGCCTGTTTGTGCGCAGCCTCACGCGCCAGCGCTTCCTGGCGCGGCGAGTAGGTTCGCATAAAGGTATCGTTTCGCATACTAATGCCTGCTGAAAAGAATTAATCCGGCCACACGCGATCCGGAAACAGTTTGGCGCCGCTGTCCGGCACGTCGCCGGCAATTTTTTGTTTTCGGGGTGCCGGTTGGGACGTCTTCGGCGCCGGCACCTGTTTTGCTCCGGCTTGCGGGTTGGGTTTGGCGGGCGCGGGTTTGGCCGTCGACTGCGGTTGGTTGGCCTTCACGGTCCGCATGTTCGCGGAGAGTTTGTCTTTGAGCTTACTCATTTTCCAATTACCTCTTTAATGATGGCGTCGATTTCTTCAACGGCCTGCGTTCCATGACCGCCCATTTGAAACACCGAGCTGCCTTCCAAAGCCGCGCTGCGATAAACGGCGCGGCGGCGAATCACTGCATTTAAAACCGGTACGCCGAATTCCGATAAGGCATCCTGCATTGCGCTCGACAGCGCACTGTTGGGCTCAAGCTGGTTCAACACCAGATAAGCTTTGATATTCGGATTGACCTTTCTGGCTTCCTCGATTTCCTGCGGCAGTTTCAGGCTTGCCCACAAGTCAATCGGGGAAGGCAGAACGGGTATCAATGCCACATCGCAAGCGCGCAAAGCTTGACGCGAGGCATGACTCTCCAATGAGGGCGGACAATCCAGCACCATGTGCTGATAATCCTGGTAAGACTGATGCAAAGTACGCGCATCCCAGGTGCCCTCTATTTGTTCGACGCTCGCGGGGAAAGGCGTTTGCCCCATGCTCGCCCATTGCGTGGACGAGCCCTGCGGATCCAGATCCATCACCACGGTATCGCCATGCCGCGCCAGGCCTGCCGCCAGATTCATCGCCAGCGTGGTTTTGCCAGCGCCGCCTTTCTGGTTAATGACAGCGATGACATGCGTGGCCATTTAGCTACCTTCTACCTTGTGCAAATCATTGATGCGTGCCGCAAGCGCATATTCCGCTTCGCTGAGCGCCGTGCCCTCGCTGGCTTCGAGCGTGATATTGACGTAAGTCGTGCCGAAATTGATGTTTTGCGGATGCATGCCGGTTTCTTCCGACAGCGCTGCCACGGCATCGAGGAAAGTGCGAATCTCGCCGTAACGCGCGAACCCAAAGCGCCGAAACAGGATCGGCGGCTGACCGCGCATCTCCCATCCTTCCGGCACTTCAGCCATTTGCATTCCTCATTGCCATCATCTCCTGCACATGTGCGATCTCCTCGCCGAGGATATCTTCGAGGAGCTGCGCGTTGTCGGTATCGCGCATGCGTTTCGTGTGCGCGAGCGCTTCTTCGTACAAGCGCACCGCGTCGACTTCAAGCGCATGGTCGGCCTCCAACATCTCTTCGACATTTTGGCCCAGTCGCGCCGGCGGCAAATTCCCTGCCGAAGGCGCTACGCCCAATAAAATCAGGCGTTCCATCAAACGCTCGGCGTGCACCATTTCCTCGACCGCTTCGTGCCGCAAACTCTGGGACAAGCTTTCATTGCCCCACAGACGGGCAAGAACGCTCTGCGCCAAATATTGCTGCACGGCACGCATCTCGTGAGAGAGTGCGCGTGACAGCCACCCGAGGGTGCGCGGATCGACACTCTTCATGATGACTTAGCTGCGTGTCGAAGTAATTTCCGCATCACGTCCACCCCCATCACCACTCGGCGAGCTGGGCAGAATGTTTTCGACTTCGCCATGTACGCGCGCAATAATGTGCGCCGCCACCAGGCCGTCACCGACACGTTCGCATGCATCGGCACCGGCGCGCACGGCAGCGTTGACCGCACCCGTTTCGCCGCGCACCAGCACGGTCACATAGCCGCCACCGACAAATTGACGACCAATCAGACGCACGTCAGCGGCCTTGGTCATTGCATCAGCAGCTTCAATCGCGGGGACCAAACCACGCGTTTCAATCATGCCCAGGGCAATACCGATCCCTTCAGCCATGTTTTTCTCCCATCCAAATATTACTAAACACCGAGCAAATGTTTACGCGCTCGGTGCGGCAGGCAAAATGCCTTCGACTTCATTGTGTACGCGCGCGATGATGTGCGCGGCAACCAGACCGTCGCCCACGCGTTCGCATGCATCGGCACCGGCGCGCACGGCAGCGTTCACCGCACCGGTCTCGCCGCGCACCAGCACGGTCACATAACCACCACCCACGAACTGACGACCGATCAGACGCACTTCAGCGGCCTTGGTCATCGCGTCCGCCGCTTCAATCGCGGGGACCAGACCTCGGGTTTCGATCATGCCAAGAGCAATACCAGATACGCTAGCCATTCTATTTCTCCTAATTAAACACTTGCTACCAAGTTAAAACGCAATCCGTCATCAAGCCGACGGTGCGGTCGGCAAAATGCCTTCCACTTCGCCGTGGACGCGCGCGATGATGTGCGCGGCAACCAGACCGTCGCCCACACGCTCGCATGCGTCGGCGCCGGCGCGCACCGCTGCGTTAACCGCACCGGTCTCGCCGCGCACCAGCACGGTCACATAACCACCACCGACAAATTGCCGGCCGATCAGCCGCACTTCGGCAGCCTTGGCCATCGCGTCAGCCGCTTCAATTGCGGGAACCAGACCACGCGTTTCGATCATGCCCAATGCAATACCCATACGTTCTGCCATTTTTACTACTCCTTTACAAAGTTAACGAAATTCCTACCGCCAAATCCGCAAGTGCAATCGCGCCCGTCGCGCTTACCAAAGCCCTTGCACCCAAATCTATTCCCAGTGATCGATGATTCCGCAAATCGTCAGATCCGTCGTCACCTCATAATCCTTCATCGCCCAGCGTGCCGCGCTGCCACTGCTGGTAAATACCCATTTCCCCACTGGCACGCCGACCGGATCGGACGCCACCATCAAACCCCCCGACTGCGACTCCAGCACTCGCAACGACGCGGTCTTCAAGCCCGGCACGCGCCGGGTACAAACCAGATCGTCCAGGACGCGCATGATTTCCATCAGACGTTATCCGCGGTCCAGTGATCGATAATGCCGACGATCGTCAGATCGGACGGAAATTCTTTGCTACCTGCCGCATCGCGCGCCGCGGAAGAGCCGACGCAAATTACCCAGTCGCCTGGGATGCAACCGACCGCATCGACCGCCACGCTGCGCGTGCCGCCTTCTTTTTCCTGTACGACCAGCAAAGGCCGGTGACCGAAACCATCGATCCGGTTCGTCGATACCAGCGTCTTTTCAACTTTCATGATTCTCATAAGACTGCCTCTAGCGACTCATTCCTATTAATGTCCCGCTGCCTGGACAACATCTTCGATAAACGTGCATCGTTCGCTGCCTTCGATATCGCTGACCGCGATCTGGCAATGCAATAAACCTTGGGCGTGCAGTTGCGCGTAGCGTGCTTCGATCGCCGCTTGCACCCGCAGACCACGCGCAATCGTCCGTTCGCGCGCGCCTGGCACACGTGCGGAGTAGTGGAAATGAATCAGCACCGGCACCGCCAAACCCCGGCTGATATTCAGACCAGTAAAAATCTTGATGCCGACGTCCAAATCCGGCGCGCCTTCTTCCACGGTATCGAGGTGCGCGAAATAAAATTTGTTGCGCAGCTGCAGCTCGCTCATCGCTTCGCCAGCGCAGATGAACCGCTCGTTATGGCCGATCACCGCGTAGCGCCCTTCGTGATGCTGAATCACGTATTGAATCTGCGACAGATTCGCTTCCAGCAGACGCAGAATGAAGCGGCGCATGCCGGGTTGCATGCCGCAATAATTTTCGGCTTCCGCGACGGCGTCCTGGATCGCGCGGCACGCATCTTCTGCACTCATGCCCAGCGTGTCGTGGAAGATCTGTGTGCTTTCGACAAAACGCATCGGGCAATTGCCGCTGTTGCTATCGGGTAGATGCACGCGGATGGCGTCGGTATCGGTATCCATGCCGACCAGCAGCGTATCCGGCGCGGCGCCGACGCCGTAGGTATTTTCGATCGCGGCGCGCATCTCGGCCAGACGATCCGCAGCGGCTTGCGTCGCCAATGCATCGTTACTGCCGTGCGCGGCACAACCCTGCTCACACGGGTTGGAAGTACTGTAGTGATACACCGCGATTTTCAGATAATTGCCGTCGACGCCGCCCGGCAAACCACCGGACAAGCGCAACAATTCGCGTTGCGTCCAGTCGGCGATATCGCCTTCGACATCGAATAACGCGCCTGCGTAAGCTTTCACGGTAACCGCATCGTTGGGCGCCATGCGAAACACGAATGGCAACAACCCTTGCAGGCGGCCGTCGGCGCACGGGCTCACGTCAACCGTGTGATAGCCGCACGACTGGATGAACGCCGCGTCGATCAGCATGCGTTCGCGCCACGGTGCCTGGTCGGCGGCGGCATTGTCGATGCATTCCTTGAAGCTGCGGAAAATGCAATACGAATGCAGCGCGCGCAAATCCAGACCGCCCACCCACGCGTTTTCCAGCAAATCGTCGGGCAAGGGGTAGCCAAGACGGTCCTCGGCGATGCGCTGTGCGCGTGCGACGAAATCCAGCTCATGCTGAAACGCCGAAATTGTTTTTAAGGTGTCGATGATCGGTGTGAAACGACCGCGCACGACGTTTTCATAGGCATAAAGCCGCCGATTCAATTCCTGATCGACCAGCGCATGCTCGCAACGCTGCCCAGCACCGATCACGCACGCCGGATTAGCGGGCGGATCGAGCTCCATCTGGAGATATCCAGCTGAGCGCATTGCGGCAAGTCGTTTACGCGTATTCACCATGCTTTCCTATCAGCCGCGGGCACCGCCCGACAGTGTGACCAAAGCCCCCCGTCCGGTATTGCCCGATGAACCGGTAATGCGGCTATCCGGTACAGGAGGATGCTCGACTTCTTCCTTGAAGCGCGTCGCATTCATGCCCATGCCACGCGGGTTGCCGCGTTCCGATAAATTGCGCGACTGGGTGGAGGCGCCTTCGGTGCCCGAGACACGCGACAAACCGCTCCACGCATCACCGGTCACGGGGCGACCGCTTTGGCTGCCTTCGCCGGTTACGCGACGCGCGCCCGAGGGGGTTTCTTCCTGAGGCGCAGACGGCGCGAGGGGCGCCATAGGCGCGGGCGCAACATCGCGATGCCGGAATTCGGGCGTGCCGGTAATCAGGCCATTGGCTTTATTCACCGGGCCGGTAATGCGCTCGCTGTTATAGCCGGTGCCGGTCACTTCATTGGACTGCTTTTTCTGCGCGGCGCGCGCGGGCGTGCTGATGCTGAAATCGAGCGGCGCGGGCGCACGCGCGGGTTCTTCCCAGGCGGAAGGACGCGTTACGAAGCGGCCGCTCGGCGCGCATTGCGACACGGTATTATCCTTGCCGATGTAGGGCGTACCGCTAATCAGTTCGCACGCGCCGCGTTCGTCGCCGGTCATTTTCGAGCCGCCCGCACCGGGACGATCGCCTGTCACCAAGGTGGCCGGGATCGATGCACTGGTGCGAATCCGCGCTTCCTGATCGGAAAGCGCCGGGCTTTCACAAAAACTATTGTATTGACCGCGACCGATATACGGCGTGCCGCTGATCGGCGAGCAACCACCCGATTCGTCACCGGTGACGCGCTGCGAACGACCGACGTAGGTGCCGGTCACCGCCTGGCCGCGCCAGGTTTGGTCGACGGCAACTTTCGCCACCGGCGCGACCAGACTGGGGGCATCGCACACTGCTTTTTGCAAATCAGAGCCGATGTATTCGGTGCCCGTAACAGGCTTGCAACCGCCACGCTCATCGCCGGTGACATTTTTGCTCATGCCCACCGCGGTCCCGGTCAAGGTGCGGCCCGCAAGCGTTTGCATCGACGCGACTTTTTGCGGCGAAGGCGTGCTGCACAACGCACCAAAATTTTCGGCAGAGTAGTACTGCGATCCGGTGATGGGTCGGCAGGAGCCCGCTTCATCGCCGGTGACTTTTTCTGAACGGCCGACACCGGTGCCCGACACTTCCTGCTGGGTGCGGGTCGACATCACGCTGACCTTGCGCGGCGTGGTCGGCGCGGTGGTATTGCACACCCCGGTGAATTGTTCGGTCGCCAGATATTCGGTACCCGTGACGCCCACGCAAGCGCCGTTTTCATCTCCGGTGATTTTGTCGGTATGGCCCACCGCGGTACCGGTCACGACCTTGCCCTGACTGGTGTGCGTCACCGCGACTTTTTCGGGCGCGCGTGCGTTTCTTGCCAGCGATGCGTAATCGGTGCCGGTAATCGCGCGGTCGGAACCTGGCTCATTACCGGTGACTCTTTCGGCACGATTTACCGACGTACCCGTGACACCGCGACCTTTGGCGGTATCGAACTGAAGCACTTTTGCGGCAGGCGGAACAGGGCTCGTCTCGCACGCGGCGTCAAAGCGTTCCGCAGCGAGATATTCGGTGCCGGTTACGCCGCGGCAAGTACCCGCCTCGTCGCCGGTGACCTTACCGATACGGCTGACTTCGGTGCCGGTGACTTTGCGCTCGCCGATCGTGTGGCTGACGCCAACTTTACTCGGCGCCGGCGCCGGACGCGTCGTGCAGATCGTGTCGAACTGTTCTGCACCGATGTATTCGGTACCCGTGATTGCTCGACAGGAGCCCGGCTCGTTGCCAGTAACCTTCAGGCTGCGCTCGACCATCGTGCCGGTCACACCGCGACCCGATAGCGTGTGCCCCACTTCTACCTTGGGTGGCGCTTCCTGCACTTCCGGACGCGCACGGATACGGCCCGAAGGACGCTTGTCGGGGCTCGCTTTTTTCTGTTTCTGCGCGCCGATTAAGGATTGCTCCAAGCGGTGTTGCCGCGAAACCTGACGGCCGCTAACGCCATCCGTCATCGCGGTTTGCAAATCCGGGCTCGTCGCGGCAAGCTTGAGCGCCTTCGCAACGCGTTTCAAACCCGATTTACCGTCCTGCGCCAATGCTGCACGACGGGCTTGCGCCAATGCGCGTCCGCGCGCAGGCTGCACGGCGACAACGTCGGTTCGGGAAGCAACAGCGGACTGCATGAGCGTATCGGACGCACCCGTATCGCAGCTGGTTTTGGTGCCATTGCAACCGCAGCCGCAAGTTTTGGCGCTGGCTTCGGCCATCGACGTTGAGGCTGCGGCTTGCGGGCGTATGCGGCCCGCGGGCCGGGTTGCGGCGGGCTTATTCAATGCCGCTTTGCCGGCGGTGCTGAGGGCCTGACGGCGCGCACGACTGGCTTCACGGCCTTGATTGAGGCTGGTGCCGGGAGGCGTGAGAGCGAGGTTCGATGCACTCTGCCGCGATGCCGCCGCCACGGACGCAGGCTGGGCCGCCGCTGCCGGCTTATAAGTGGCCATCGCCGGTTTCGCCTTAAAGGATTTGGCCACTGCCGTTTTACCGTGCAAAGCCATTGCTTTACGACGATTGAGCGCGAGCTCACGTCCGGAAAGGGTCGCGGTATTGTTCGTACTGTCGGTGGCTAGTGTCATCACTTACCTCGCTCATCAGGTTTGCTGAGATCGTGGTTACCAACACATGCGCAACCGCGAACTAAACAAACATAAAAAATAATCGTGTTACAGAAAAACTTTTACATCGACCCCGGCGCAGATTGCGTCAAGGTCGTTTTGCCTTAGCGATACACCACGAAAGACGTTCCCAGGCTCTGGGCATAATTGTCATACGCGACAAAACGCACCAGGTGGTCAGGGAATTCGCGATGACATGCGTCCAGCTCGGCCAATACGGCGTCGACTGATTGCTCGCCAAACAGCGGGAGTTTCCACATATACCAGTAGTTCGTACGCTGGGTGGTGCCTTTCTCGGCATGTTCGACGGCCGGGTTCCAGCCCTGGCTGATCGTGTAAGCGATCTGGCGACGAACCTGATCTGGCGACATCGCCGGCAGATACGAGAAGGTTTCGAATTTTTTGCCGGCTTTATAAGCTTGTACAGCCATGTTCATTCCTTTCAGTATGTTAGGGGCCAGGATGCAGGATCGGGATTGATAGGAGATGGCTACGCCAATTCCCAGTCTCTAATTCCACGTTCCTAGCTCCTCAAAAAATCACTTGTGCGAAAGATCCAGTTTGTCGACGGTGTCGAATTCAAACTTGATTTCTTTCCACGTTTCCATCGCGATCTTCAGCTCGGGCGAATTTTGTGCCGCAGCAGTCAGAATCTCTTTGCCTTCTTTCTCGATCGGGCGGCCTTCGTTACGCGCTTGTACGCAAGCTTCCAAGGCGACGCGGTTAGCCGCAGCACCTGCCGCATTGCCCCAGGGGTGGCCCAAGGTGCCGCCGCCGAATTGCAATACGGAGTCATCACCGAAGATGGTGACCAGTGCCGGCATGTGCCACACGTGGATACCGCCGGACGCGACAGCGAACACGCCAGGCATCGAGCCCCAATCTTGATCGAAGAAAATACCGCGCGAGCGGTCTTCAGGGATGAAGGATTCACGCAGCAAGTCGATCCAGCCCAGCGTTGCAGCGCGATCGCCTTCCAATTTACCCACGACGGTACCGGTGTGCAGATGGTCGCCGCCGGACAGACGCAGAATCTTCGCTAGCACGCGGAAGTGAATACCGTGGTGCGGGTTACGATCAACCACAGCGTGCATCGCGCGGTGGATGTGCAACAACATACCGTTGTCGCGGCACCAGTTGGCCAAGCCTGTGTTCGCGCAGAAACCGCCAGTGATGTAGTCGTGCATGATGATCGGCGCGCCGATTTCTTTAGCGTGCTCAGCGCGTTTGTACATTTCTTCCGGGGTCGGCGCGGTCACGTTCAAATAGTGGCCTTTACGCTCGCCGGTTTCGGCTTCGGCTTTCAGCGTGGCTTCTTGCACAAAGTCGAAACGCTGACGCCAGCGCATGAAGGGCTGGCTGTTGATGTTTTCGTCGTCTTTGGTGAAGTCCAAGCCGCCGCGCAAGCATTCGTACACCGCGCGACCGTAGTTTTTGGCGGACAAACCGAGCTTCGGCTTAATCGTGCAACCGAGCAGCGGACGGCCATATTTGTTCATCACATCGCGCTCAACTTGGATGCCCAGGGGTGGGCCGCCGCAAGTTTTGACATAAGCGATGGGGAAG
>OBEQ010017785.1_pt1 | contig 13925 bp, 17 predicted proteins | sample 1670901 | NCBI WGS metagenome assembly OBEQ01 (sample SAMEA104232315, study PRJEB22302) | groundwater metagenome | biome: forest; feature: aquifer; material: groundwater | place: USA | collected 2011-08-07 | depth 5.4 m
GAGGAAAAAATGTAACCTTTGTTGTTGATCCAAATTCAAAGCTTCCAAAAACTGAAACTGAGGCCGTAATCTCTCTAGATAAGAATCCCAATACGTCAAAACTTGAAAATGTAAGGCTTGTTATAAAAGGACCGGGTGAATACGAGGTTGGTGGAGTCAAGATAACCGGAATCGATGCAGACGGTGAATTGGTGTATCAAGGCGAAATGGACGGAGCCCATTTTGTTGTCGGAAGTAGCCAAGGACTTAGCAAAGCACTTTCGGAATTGGACGAGGCACCGGTTTTAATCGTTAAGACGGCGGAAGAATTTAACTCGTCAATTGTCACAACTATTTCCCCAAGCATTTGTCTTCTTTATGGAGTAGGAGTAGACGCTGCGCTGCGTGCTCTTGGAAAAGAAAATCCGGAAAGAGTCTCAAAATATCCTATTAAAGCAGATAAGCTGCCAGAAGAGACATCGATAGTAGTCCTTGAGTAAAGGGGATGAGTATGGCCTCAATTAAAGTTCCGCCTCACAATAGCGAAGCAGAACAAAGCGTACTAGGCGCAATCCTAATTAACAAAGATGCCATCGGAACTGTCTCGGAAATTATAGACGCTTCCGATTTCTACGACGGCCAGAATGGTTGGATTTATGACGCGATGATTTCTCTTTACGAAGAAGGACGTCCAATTGACCTTTTGACTCTTTCCCAGCGTCTCAAAAAAAATAAAACCCTTGAGAAAATAGACGAATCATACATATCTGAGCTTATAAATGCCGTTCCGACAGCCGCAAACGTAGGAGATTACGCGCAGATAATTAAAGAATGTTCTACTAAAAGATCGCTTTTAGGTCTTGCTTCAGAAATCGGCCAAATGGGTTTTGAAGAGGATAAAGAAGCGGGAGAGCTTTTGGACAAAGCGGAGTCTCTTATTTTTTCCATTTCCCAAGGGCACAATATCCAGGGGTTTATTCCTATCAAAGATTCACTTGCCCAAAGTTTTGACAGGATTGATGAGATTCACAAAAAAGGATCGGGATTTAGGGGGGTGCAGACTGGGTTTACTGATTTGGATAACCTTCTCTCGGGGATGCAGGCATCAAACTTGCTTATTCTGGCTGCTAGGCCGGGTCAGGGAAAAACAGCGCTTATTGTGAACATCTCTCAGCACATTGCCGTAAATTCAAAGCTTCCTGTTGGAATATTTTCTTTGGAAATGAGCCAGGAAGAGCTTGTTGATAGACTTTTGGTGGGACAAGCGGATGTTGACGCATGGAAACTAAAGACCGGAAAATTGACCGAGTCGGATTTTACAAAACTTTCAGAAGCCATGGGTTCTTTGGCAGATGCTCCGATTTTTATTGACGACACTCCCGGGATTTCAATTACCCAAATAAGGACAAAGGCACGAAGGCTTCAGATGGACAAGAAAGTTTCAGTGATAATTGTCGATTATCTGCAGCTTGTGGATCCGGGGAAAAGGCTTGAAAGCAGGGTACAGGAGGTTTCAGTTGTTTCACAGGCTTTAAAAAATCTGGCTAGAGAACTTAAAATTCCGGTTTTGGCCGTTTCTCAGCTTTCCCGAGCAGTGGAGCATAGGGGAGAAAGAAAGCCTCAGCTTGCAGATCTTAGGGAGTCGGGAGCAATTGAGCAGGATGCGGACGTTGTTATGTTTATTTATAGGCCAGAAGCGGAGATCAGGTCTAACATAATTCCGACAAAACTTCTCGTCGCAAAGCACAGGAATGGACCGCAGGGAGAAATTGATTTACTTTTTCGCGGAGATAGGATAAGATTTTATAATGTTGATAAAAAGAGAGGGGGTGAAGATCAAGAATGAATCCAGACGATAATGGAACAGGAACTCCAGTACCAGATCCAACGCAACCCGCAGCACCAGTCTCAGACCCGGGAGCAAATCCAGCGGGTGGAACAACTTGGCCAACCGGAGGCTCTGATAATGGTGGAGCAACCAAAGAGACTCCAGCAGCAGAAACGCCAGCTGTAGATCCAAACGCAGGGCAACCTGCAGACCCAAATGCTCAAACACCAGGCGGATGGCAACAGCCACCAGCGCCTGTAGTAGGAGAGCAAAGTGGAACTGATCAAAATGGCGGAGGAACACCAACAGTGTAATTCGCTTTTGTTTTAAAACAAAAATAAACTAGTCTGACCGATTCAAAAAGGCAGATTAGTTTATTTTATGTAAGAGATGTCGAGGAATTCCAGAGTTCCTTTTTCAAATTTCTCTCCTGTTTTGTGAATCGGGAAGGGAGGAGGATTGGGCAGTTCCTCATTACCCACAAAAACGAATTCAAAATTTTCTTCGGCTTTTTTTAACCCTTGTCCCATCTGAAGATCGGAGAAACTATCTCCAAGAGCATAAAATTTATCAATCTTAAGGTTTTTTTCAGAAATCCATGAAAAAAGACTTTTCATTGCGTTTTCTTTGTTGCAGTCCCGGCTTTTGATATTTATCCCAATTGTGTCTTCCTTCACTTCCAAAACGTCAGTCATATCAAATTGAGAGATAAGTTTTTTGTAATCCTTGGTAAGCTTTTTCTTGACCGGTCCAAAATCTCCCTCAATATCAAGCCCTTCTTTCATTTCGCAGGAAAATTCAACCTGCTTTGTTTCATCAATCTTCACAGTATCTGAATATTTTTTTGTAATTTCTGAAGCCTTATTCACAAATTCAAAAGGCAGGGCTTGCGTGTCATCAAAAGCAGATATTATCTTTGAGTCTTTGTATTTGGAAATTGCTGAGCCAAATTCCCCAAGGATTAAAAGATTGTCCAGGGAATTGGGATTTTCCAATTTTTCTTTGATAGGTTGAACAACATTTTTTATTACCCAAAGGGAAGACCTTCCGCTTACGAAGGAAACCGGAGTGTTGTTGGATAGAAAATAAGCTATTTTTTGAAGAATTTGAGGGTCGGGTTTTTTGGTGTAAAGATTTACAATTACTCCATCAATATCAAAAACAAAACAATTCATGTGGGCAAGGAGAGATTCGAACTCTCAAGGCCTTGCGACCAATAGTTTTTGAGACTATCGCGTATACCGTTCCGCCACTCGCCCTCCCTCAAATTTATTGAATTTGAGCTCGGTTTATTATATACTTTCCTTTATGACTCTTCAAGAAATCTATGATCTGGCAATCCAAATGGGCATAAAGGCAGACCCAAGAGGGGAAGTGGCAATCAAAAAACTTCTGGAAAAAGCCAAAAAAGAGCTTGAAGAGCTTCCTGAGAAGAGGAAAAAGTTCTTCGACCGGGAATCCTTTATAAATCCTTATTCCGACACGAGAATCCTTTATGGAGACCCAAAAACGAAAGTTAAAAAAATGCTTGTCGGAATTGATACTGACGCAGCGGAAGTGCTTCTTGCAGACAGGCTCAACCAAAAAGGCGCCGGAATCGATGCAGTTGTCGGTCACCACCCAATTGGGGTGTCTCTCGCAGCTTTACATGATGTCATGGATTTGCAAGTAGACTCTTATGTAGAAGTGGGAGCAAGGGTAAACGTTGTGGATGCTTTGATGAAGGATAGAATGGAAATAGTGAAGAGGAAAATCCATCCGAGCAATCATAATCAAATTGTCGATACGGCAAGACTTTTAGAAGTTCCCCTCATGAACCTTCACACTGTTTGGGATAACATCGGCGACAGCTTCATGAAAAAGTATTTGGCAAAAAAAGAGTTTGATACCGTAGGCGAAATTGTTGATTTTATGATGGAGATTCCGGAATATCAGGAGGGAGCAAAAGGAAAAAACGCGCCTGAAATTGTTTCGGGAAGTCCAAAGAGCAGGCCCGGAAAAATAGCGATTTTCTTTACGGGAGGGACAAATCCGTCAAAAGAAGTATATGAAGAGATAGCAAAGGCCGGTGTCGGAACAATGGTTGATATGCACGTGACAGAAGAAGGGCTAAAAGAGCTCAAAAAACTTCACGTGAACGTTATCAATGCAGGTCATATGGCTTCAGATTCAATCGGAGCGAACATTTTCTTAGACGAGCTTGAGAAGCGGGGAGTCGAGTCTGTTGTTGCCGGAGGTTTGGTTCGCGTCAGGAGAAAAGCAAAATGATTGGAGTCCAAGAACTTCGGGCAGGAACTATATTTGAAGACCAGGGACAAATCTTCCAAGTCCTTTCCTACGAGCACATAAAAATGGGCAGAGGCTCGGCAAACATCAAAGTCAAAGTAAGAAATGTGAGAACCGGAGCAACTACAGATAAAGGTTTTATAAATAGCGCTAAAGTTAAGGATCTCCGTATCGATAAGAGAGATCTCCAGTATTTATACAAAGATTCGGAGTATGCCTACTTCATGGATCCTGTAAGTTTTGACCAAGTCCAAGTTTATCTAAAGATTATCGGGGACGATCATTTTTACCTCAAAGAAGGGGAGACTTTTACAGTCAGTTTTCTAGGAGACGAAGCTTTATCTGTTAATCTTCCTCCCAAAATGATCTTTAAAGTCATTGAGACAGGTGGGGCTGTTCGGGGAAATTCCGCCTCAAATGTTTTTAAAGACGCAGTTTTGGAAAATGGTCTTAAAACAAAAGTTCCCCTTTTTGTAAAAGAAGGAGATAAAATAAAAGTTGACACAAGGACATCGGCCTACAGCGAAAAGTCCGTCTAAAATGAACAATCCATTTATAAAAGTTCTATCCAATCCTTCTTTCGCGTTTCTTTTGCTTTCCGAATTCTTCTCCCAGATCTCAGTCAATCTTCTTTCATTCAGCCTTCTTTTGGTGGTATTCTCGGTGGCAAATTCAAATACCGCTGTATCAGGAGTTGCGCTGTCTTTCATGCTTCCATCTCTTTTCTTTGGAGTTTTGGCAGGCGTTTTGGTCGACAGATGGAATAAGAAAACCGTATTGTTTACAAGCAATCTTGCCCGGGCCGTTTTGGCCTTTTTTCTTGTCTTTGCCTACCACAGCCTCATTCCTGTTTACATAATTTCTTTTCTAAGTTTTACAGCAACTCAGTTCTTTATCCCTGCGGAGACTCCGATGATTCCTCTTCTTGTTCCGAAAAAACTTCTTTTCTCGGCCAACGCGCTCTTCAGCGTGATAATGTTTGGGTCAATACTCATCGCTTATGCGGTTTCAGGGCCTCTAATACTTCTTGTCGGCAAAACAAATCTTTTTGTGATCCTTACTATCTTTTTTATTCTCGCGGCAATTTTCGCATTCCTCATACGCGCCAAAGACCGGGACAAAACTATCGCTCAGGCGCAAAGTCTGGGGCTTTTCAGAGACGCTCAGAACGCATTTACTCTCATCGCAAAAACGAAAAAAATCTATAAAGCCTTATTTTTACTAACTTTCCTCCAAACCTTGATTCTTATGATTGCAGTTATCGGGCCCGGCTATGCCCGGGACATACTTCACATAAAAGTAGAGGAGTTTTCAATTCTTTTTGTTATTCCCGCAGTTCTAGGTATGGCAACAGGTGCGATTTTGATCGGAAACTTTCTTCACACCAGACCAAAAAGCATAATAACAAAGATTGGACTTATCATCATGGGTATTACTTTTATTCTTTTTCCTTATGGATCCAAGGTTTCCTCAAGAGAGTTTATTCACACCTTAAATACATATCTCCCGCAAACTTTCGAAGTCAATATTATTCATATCATGGTAGTTTTGGCTTACGTTTTGGGATTTTCATTTGCTCTTGTTTTCGTTCCTTCAAATACGATAATCCAAGAGGAAACAACGGATGAGTTCAGAGGAAAAGTGTACGGAGCATTGAGCACCCTGGCAGGTGCTGCCTCGATCATTCCGGTTCTGGCGGTAGGAACTCTCTCCGATATTTTTGGTGTTGCAAAAGTTCTAACGGGGATAGGAATAATTGTTTTGGTAATTGCTTTTGCGCGCTTAGTGGGGGAGTAAACATGCAATTCTTTATTATAGTTTTAGTCATTTGTTTGGTTATATTTTTGTTTAGTCTTTATACTTTTGCCCACGATGATTTTATTCTTTTAAGGCGCAATGTTTCATTGGAGAATGTCTTCAATAGTGCAATTCTCACGGCCTTATCATCGCTTCTTCTTGCCCGGATTTTCTATGTTTTGATGCATACCAAGCCTGTTTTCTTAAATCCGCTTGGCTTTATTCTTTTCCCTTATTTTCCGGGTTTATCAATTGTCGGAGGAGTAATGGGGGGAGTTTTGTTTCTTCTTTTTCAGGCCCGCAAAAGATCCTATCCTGTAGGCCGGGTTTTCGATTTTTTCTCAATAGCATTTTTGTCGGCCATGCCTTTCGGTTTCCTAGGCTATATTTTTTTGGCCAAATATTACAGCCCTTTGGTCTTTTCTCAGCTTTTTATCTTCCTTCTGATATTTTTGATTTCGATTCTTCTCCTTTTGCCGCGTTTTGTAAAAAGCGGAAGGGAAGATGGGGTAATAGGTTTTATATTCCTTATTTCGTTTTGCATGGTTTATCTCATCTCAGGTTTTATTACAAAGTCTGTTTTTCGTATAACCGGTTTTGAAAGTATACTCCTGCTTATTATGCTTATTCCTTCCATAGTTCTTCTTCTGCGCCAACTCCTCAAGAACAAAATAAAAATCATAAAATGAGCTTAAATATAGTTTTCGAAGACCAGAACCTTCTGGTGATTAATAAGAGTGCGGGAATGGTGGTCAACCGCTCCGATACAACGGGAAATGTCGAAACTCTCCAGGACATGGTTCAAAGCCGCGTGGATTTGAAAAAAGGGAGTGAGGAGTTCCTGTCCCGGGGTGGAATAGTACACAGGCTTGATCGCGAAACGTCAGGATTACTTCTTGTTGCAAAAAACCAAGAGTCATTTGACAATCTTCAGGCCCAGTTTAAAAATAGAGAGGTCAAAAAAGAATATATTGCGCTAGCCCATGGGGAAGTTGTGCCAAAAAAAAGCGAGATAAATGTGCCAGTAGGAAGACTTCCGTGGAACCGGACGAGATTTGGGGTACTTGCGGGGGGCAGGCAGTCTTTGACAGAATACGAAGTGATCGAAGAGAGGAAGCATGAGGAAGAAATCTTATCCCTTCTTGTCCTCAAGCCCAAAACAGGAAGAACGCACCAGATAAGAGTCCATCTTAAGTACATAAATCACCCCATTTTCTCAGACTTTATGTATGCGGGCCGGAAAGTATCGCGGAAAGACAGAAAAATTCTTGATAGGGTTTTTTTGCACGCTTCCTCAATAAAATTTAAGCATCCGGTTACGGGGAAAGATTTAAGCTTTGCGATACCTTTGGCGGAAGAATTACGGGAGACTCTGAAATTATTAAAATTTGAGTATAATAAATAAGGAGGTGAGTTTTTATGGGCGGTTTTGGCGGATTTTACAAAGGCGAAAAGAAAAAACCAAAAAAAGGGAATTCAAACAAAAATCTCTCGACCAAGGAAGCGCTTGTCATGCCTGAAATTATCATAAAGAAAAAGAAAGATTATTAAGATGAGATCGAAAAAAGTCAAAAAAAGCGAAAACCTGGGTCTTGGGATAATTTTTATGCTTGTTATAGCTCTGATTTTCCTGCTCTCCGTCGTTTTCAAAGCTTTGGATTTATATCAAAAATCAGAATTCAATAATGACGCAAATTTTAATCTTCTTCTTAAAAGCGATTCCGGCGCAAAATATCTATCATTCTCTCCCAAAAATCAAACGATTAATATCGTCGATATAAAAGGAGGACAATCGGATGTCCGGAATCTTGAAATTCCAACAGACGCAACTCTAAACACTAACCAGGAGGTTACTAAAACAAATATTGATTCCTCCGTTTCATCCTTCGTTTTTAAGAAAGGGCTAAATCCTTTCGATTCCATAAAGCTCCTTCTTTTTACAAAATCCGTTCCATCCGATTCGGTTCATGAAAGCTTGGTAAACACCAGGGACAATCTTGAAAACGATAAAAAGCTTGTACGTATTTTTTCTGATCCGCAAATAGTCTCGGAGAAGCTAACCATACAAATCCTTAATTCCTCAGGCGTCAACGGAGCCGGAGCCAAAGCTGCAAAACTTATTACAAACATAGGTGGAAATGTGATACTTGTTACCACAACGGAGACCGAAACTCCCGGCTCATCGGTAACTGCAACCAGGCAGTCTCTTACTTTTAAAAAAATTAAGAATTTGCTTAGAGGATGGGGCAAGGTTGATCCCGGAATGAATCTTTCTGATATAAAAATAATAATTGGCCGGGATGGGGGAGGGCTTTTGTGACTTTCTGGATAATTGCTTTCTTGTTTGCGGTCTCTTTTCTTATGGCCTTAAATTCGCTGCGAAGCCTGAGTAACAAAAAAGAAATAGAAAAAGTAAAAAGAGAGCTCAAAAAGGGGAGAGTAATATTTCAGAAAGATTATTCTTCCAGGGCGTCAGGATCCTCAGACTGACTTTCGTCTTCCCGGTCTTCCTCAGTAACTTTTCTGCTTTTTGATTTTTTCATCAATGGTTTTTCAAACGCTGTTGCAAATGAAGGCTGTTCCTTAAATCTCATAGATTTTTTAAGCTCTCGTATAAAAATAGTAACGTTGTTATGGCTGGCAGACCTGATAAACGCCTCGTATTTGCTTCCGCCTCCGATAAATTTGATCAGCCTTTTTCCTATGTCGTCGGGTAAAACTCCGACGTACTGTTTATCACCATGAACAACAAAAACTTTAAGCCTTTTAATTGTGAGTTCGACCGATTGTCCGGTCCGCAGGTTTGACAAAACTTCAGTTTGAGCCAGATTTACAAGATCGACAACCTTGGTCTTTCCCGTTTCCTCAAGAAAAGTGTTGTTAACTTTTATCGTTACGTCTACCTGATTGTTTTTTGAATCTTTAGAAAACTTTCTTATGTTTTTCAAGGCAATAGAGTTGAGCGCGTCTATCTCCAAAACTTTCTGATATGATTTTTTCGCTTTGTCACTTTTTCCAAGAATGGTATATGCTAAAGCTATGCGGTTGAGTGCTTCGACATCCTGGGGGTTTTCTTTAAGTAGGCTTTCATTTATCTCTAGTGCTTTGCTCCAATCTCCTTGTAGAGCTGTTGTAATTGCTTGATTTTTTGAAGTAGACATGTTTTAGCTTTTATTTAATGTCGAAAAGTTTAACGTGTTTTATTGCAAAAGTCAAGGATTATATGTAGAATATTCAAGGCTAAATTAATATGTCAGGACATTCTAAGTGGTCTACTATTAAAAGACAAAAAGGCACGGCAGATGTTAAGAGAGGTGCGACTTTTACCAAGCTCTCAAACGCCATAACACTTGCAGTAAAGCAGGGTGGGGGAATTGGCGATCCCAATCAAAACTTTAAGCTCCGGCTCGCTGTAGACGCTGCCAAGACCTCAAACATGCCAAAGGAAACTATAGAGCGGGCGATAGCCCGCGCAAATGGCAAAGACGCTTCCTCATTTGAGGAAATGATCTATGAAGGCTTTGCTCCGGGAGGAGTAGCGGTGATTGTTGAGGCGGCAACTGACAACACCAACAGAACAAGCAGCGAAATCAAAAATATCTTTAATAAAGCAGGCGCAAATTTTGGTCAACCAGGATCTGTATCTTATTTATTTCAAACGGTGGGAGAAGTGATTGTTAAGAAAAACGGCAGGACTTTCGATGAGATATTCGGTATCGGAGTTGACAGCGGGGCAGAGGATGTCGAAGATTTAGGGGAAGAGGTAGCGCTATACGTTTCTGCAGGAGATTTAAACAGCTTTAAAGAGCGGCTTACTTCGGAGGGTTTTGATATTACTTCGGCGGATTTTGTTAGAAAACCCACGACAAAACTAGCTCTTCCAGAAGAACAAACAAAAAAAGTACTCAATTTTCTGGAAACAGTTGAGGCCTTGGATGATGTTCAAAAAGTTTACTCAAATGTATCTTATTAGGCTTATATGATTCAAATAAATTATCCAAAAAGATTTAAATTGATCACAAAAAGACATCGGTTTATCATTGGAGTATTGATAATCTCATTCCTCTTATTTCTCGCAGAGTACTCGCTAGGGAGGTCGGGGTTGTTTTTCATTGTCGCACTCTCTTTTCTTACCGACTTATTCTTACTCATTGCTCTTAGAAGAGACCTTAAAGATTACTTCTCATTTAATATATTTATTCTGCCTTTTGTTTTTACACTTTCTTTTGGATTCTTTTACTTTCTTTTTCCGGCCCGGCTTATACTTCGCATCATCATGACAACGCTGTTTGCTATAGGTCTATATTCTACCTACCTTAGTCAAAACATTTTTACCGTTTCTTCCATTAGAACCATCGCTTTGCTCTCCAGCGGGCGCACAGTGTCCTTCCTTTTGACAGTTGTCTCTTATTTTTTCATAACAAATGTTATCTTCGCACTGCATTTAAATATACTTCTAACTTTTCCTTTGGTTTTCCTGACTGCGTTTCCACTGATCCTTCAATCCATTTGGACATACACACTTGAAAGAAGCATAAGACACGATTTGGGGTGGGCAGCACTTCTGAGTTTTTGCGTCAGCGAAGTCGCACTACTTTTGTGGTTTTGGCCAAGTACGCCGACTTTTATCGCTTTATTCCTAACAGGATTTTTTTATATCATCGTTGGATTATCACACGTTTGGTTTGAGAAAAGACTTTTTAGGGGAGTGATACTTGAGTATCTCTGGGTAGCAGTTTTCGTCTTTATTTTCCTCGTAGCATTTACTTCTTGGACATAAGTTTTAAACTTCAATTACTCAGAAAAAATTTAAGCAATTTAAGCAGGGAAGAGGGGAGACAGACCCCGGAGGGGTCTGAACTCTTAATCCTAGCGATATAGTCTGATATAGTTAATAATTAAATTATTATAGGACTTAGACAATTAAAATTAGCTTCAAATTAACGTTTTCACGACATAGAGGTTCTACTTTTCACACTGTCAGAAGCCTCTTTATACTTCTCTTTAGAATGAGTGCTTAAGCATGGGCTGTTTGCTTTAGTAAATGTGTACAAGCTCAGTTTAGAAGTGCTTAATATCGCTACTCCGTTACGCTTACCCCTCGGTAATTATTATGAAAAAAATACGAATGCCAATCAACAAATTTTTCGAGGCCAAAACAATGCGATTAGCCCGCATTAACAATCTAAACGAAGGTCTATCAGCAATACCCCGGGGAGAAAGGTTACCGGTTGTCAAAATAAAAAAATTTGATGATGAACGGTAAGGGAACTGTACAAAATTCGCATACATGTAATTACAATGTCTTCCTATTGCGCAAGGGTATAGCAAAAGGTTTTTGGGGTCCGCGTAGCGCTAGGAAGCTGTGTGTGATTACGTCGTACAATAATACTTTTACGACTCGAGGCAGGCACGCTCCCTTGAGAGAAGTAGTCTTTATATAGCTCTTTTTTGCTGCCAATTCTGTCAAATGCCTACTCTACTCGTACAGTTTCCCATCATATTCATCCCCAATAACTGCTGTTGGAACCCTCCCCTACTACAGGCTACTATTTTATAAAATTCTGAAGCTATTTGAGGCTGCTAAAATGTTTTTTGTGTCTCCCCTTATGTTTTGGGTGCTAGGGTAATAGTTGTTTGTCTTACTTCGTCTTCCATAAGGCCAGCTTCTAAAATCTCGGGGTGCAGATATATTATGGTAGCCTCTTTTCCGTCTTCTAGCGCTTGTTCAAGTCCTTTATCGTATATTGAAGGGTCTGAAACGCTTGGAAGATATTCTAATTTAAAAGTTTTAAGTAATACGTCGTGTTTTAAAAGCCTGATTAAATCATCTTTGCCCTTAAGCGTAAAACTTAAAGCTACAGCATAGCGGTTATCGGTTGGATCCGGCTCTAGTTTTACGACTTCCGCAATTCCCGAAAGCCCTTGAAAAGATACACATTTTTGTGCCACAACAGAATCCGGCTGGGCCGAGGAATTAAAAACTATGTTTTCAAAGGGTTTGTATGAAACTCCAGCAATAATATCAATTAATCCTTCCGGGCTTGGTTTTAAGGTTTCTGCCATAAAGTACAGCATTATATAGCAAAAGGCGGATGGAATCAAAAGATTTAGGAAGATTTAGCGCTGTGATCCGTTTTGTGTATTGCCGGTAGAGTTAGTTGAAGAACCTCCAGGCCTTGGGGGCAGCGTTACAATTGGGCAGACTGTCCTTATACAGTTTAGTCTGGCCTCATTCAGAAGAGCCAGTCCACCTTTGCAGCCTTTTTGTATTGTTCCGGAGGTACCGTCTTGGCAGGAGTAGGAAGCAATTGTGAATCCGTCTTTTTCTCTATTTTCACAGACTCCCGAAAGCACGAAAGAAGTAATTCTTGAGTTTTTAAAACAATATTTAAGTTTTCCGTTGCTTGTTGCGTCGCTACTTCCACTGGCCAGTTTAAAATCCGCAGTTCCTTTTACGGACTTAGTCGAGTAACCCCAAGTAACGGCTGCGAGGAATACTAGGATAACCAGCAAGCCTCCGAGGAAAGGTAGGGAAAAAAGTTTTATGGCGGTTTTTCTTCTACTTCTTTTTTTAGCCATTAATCAATTATCTGCAAATCTTTTCACAAATGTCAAATTTCACGGAATTGTTGGCAAAGCAATAGGATGCCCCTGGGAAGGTATTATTGTTGTTTTGTTTAGCTCGGACAAAGCTAAGGACGCAGTAGGGTTTTTAGTAACAACTCCTTCTTTGGTGACTTTTTCTACGTCAACTACATGGGAATGGGGTTTAAAATAAACTGCGGGGAAAGTATTGTCTGTTGTGGTTATATCGAGTATTACGGGATGAGAGTCCAGATCTGTTTCTATAAGAACCTGGGCGTATGGAGATAGGTCGGTATTTCTTACGTTTCCTTCACCAATGACCTCGGTGACGTTTTCTATAGTGGTTATATCAGAATTTGTATCTACGGAAAGACCATTTATTTTCTTTATATGAGCCTTTTGGACGTTATTCTCATCGTTAATAAAAGAGCCTCTTCTAGCTCCGTGATCTGCAGGCATCTTGCTCCAGTCAATAACAAGCGTACCAATCACCACTCTGTCAGGTTTACTTGCCATTACAATCTGATTATTAACATCTACCCTAAGCTCGTTTGATTGAATACCTACTTCGTGAACCTGTGTAGCGTTGGTATCAGGTGAAGGCCCCATGCCTGAAATTGCGGCTACTGCAACAATACTTGTCGCCCCTAAGGCTCCTGCAATAGCTCCCATTCTTTTTGCCGATCTCTGATTATCCCTATCCGTATCCGCTATATGTCTTGCGTGATCAAACCCTGAATCTGAAGGCATAATAAAATCTTACCTAAAGCAGATAAGCCTTGTCAATTTGACATTTCACGCTCCGTGTCGCACAATTAAGGTATGGATAAAAACTTAAGCGCCCTAATTGACGATTTTCTGGAATACCTCGAGATTGAAAAAAACTGCTCAAAACTCACTATCCGTGACTACCGGCATTATCTCCTCATCTTTGACCAGTGGTTCTCCACTACCCTACCCGATAAAAAAATAAAAGACCTGGATCTGTCTACTGTACGAAAATATAGAGTTTTCCTTGCAAACCGGGCGGATAGCCGCGGAATGACTTTAAAAAGAGTAACTCAAAATTACTACATCATTGCTCTTCGTTCATTCCTACGCTTCTTGATCAAAAACGACTACCAGACTTTGGAGCCTTCAAAAATAGATCTGCCAAAGACAGAGTCTAGAAGCTTGAAATTTTTGGAAAGAGACCAGATCGAACGCCTTGTCACTGCTGCTGATACTTCAAGAGAAGAAGGAATGCGCGACCGGGCAATAATGGAGCTGCTCTTCTCCACTGGACTTCGTGTTTCGGAACTTGTGAAATTAAACCGCGACCAAATAAATATAGATCGCCGCGAATTCGGAGTAATTGGAAAAGGTGGCAAATCAAGGCTTGTCTTTGTTTCGGACGCTGCCGCCAAATGGGTTACGCTTTATCTAGAGAAAAGAGAAGATACGCCCA
>OBEQ010277231.1_pt1 | contig 13925 bp, 10 predicted proteins | sample 1670901 | NCBI WGS metagenome assembly OBEQ01 (sample SAMEA104232315, study PRJEB22302) | groundwater metagenome | biome: forest; feature: aquifer; material: groundwater | place: USA | collected 2011-08-07 | depth 5.4 m
GTAAAGCCCCTCCCCCTTGTGGGGAGGGGTTTGGGGTGGGGGCGACAAAAGCTGTGTCGGTGACTTAATCTAAACTCATCACGCTTTAGCAGGGTACGGTTTAGCCACCGGGCCCACTCACCCCCGCCTGTTCGAACGTCGCCATGCCCGCATGGGTGACCGCCGCCGCGCGCACGATGGAAATGGCCAGCGCCGCGCCGGAGCCTTCGCCCAGCCGCATGCCGAGATCGAGCAGGGGTTTCTTGCCGATGCGTTCCAGCAGGCGGCCATGGGCGGCCTCTGCGGATACATGCGCCGCCAGGCAATGATCCAGCGATCCCGGTTGCAACTGATGCAGCACTGCCGCAGCGGCCCCCACCACAAAGCCATCGAGCAGGACGGGAATGTGCTGCACCCGCGCCGCGATGATGGCCCCTGCCATGGCGGCGATTTCGCGCCCGCCGACACGGCGCAGAATTTCCAGCGGATCGGACAGATGCCCCTTGTGAAATTCCAGCGCCGCCTGCACCGCCGCCACCTTGCGCGCCAGCCCTTCCGCATCGACGCCAGTACCCTTCCCTACCCAGTCTCCGGCCTTGCCGCCGAACAGGGCGCAGCACACCGCTGCCGCCACCGTCGTGTTGCCGATGCCCATTTCGCCGATGCACAGCAGATCGCCGCCGCCAGCGACGGCTTCCATGCCGAACGCGATGGTTGCTGCGCAATCCGCCTCGCTCATGGCCGCCGCTTCGCAAATATCCGGGGTTGGGATATCCAGCGCCAGATCGAATATTTTTAATCCGGCCCCCGCCGCCTTGCAAAGCTGGTTGATGGCCGCGCCCCCGGCGGCAAAATTCTCCACCATCTGCTGCGTCACAGATGAAGGGAATGCGGAAACACCGCGCCGCACCACCCCGTGATTGGCGGCAAATACTGCGACCTGCGGCTGCAAGACCATAGGCGGATGCCGCCCCTGCCAGGACGCCAGCCATTCGGCTATTTCCTCCAGCCGCCCCAGTGAACCGCCCGGTTTTGTAAGCTGCGCCTCGCGCGCCCGGGCCTTCGCCATCGCCTGCGGGTCCGGCCCCGGCAACTGGCGCACCAGATTGCGAATATCGTCAAAAGGTAGGGCGCTGGCGGATACTGACATTTTGTGCTTCCGTATAATCAGGTAACGGGCTTATCTCGCATTAGTTTTATCAGAATGAAAGCGTTTAACATGCAGGCGCCGCCGCCAAATGACCGGATACAGGAATGGCGTAACGATCTAACCATCGCTTTGGCGTTCCTAACCCGGCTACCAGTTCGCGCCCCGGAACATTGGGATGCCGGCATGCTGGCAAAAGCCCTGCGTCTGTCGCCTGCTGTTGGCGCATTTGCTGGCGCGTTTGCCGGCAGTTTTTACTGGCTTGCCGTCAGTTTCGGCTTTTCCACCTTTATTGCCGCTGCGCTTGGGATTGTGGCGGCAACTTTGTTGACGGGGGGCCTGCACGAAGACGCCCTCAGCGACATGGCCGATGGGCTCAGTGGCGGCTGGACGCGCGAGCGCAAGCTGGAGATCATGTCCGACGGCCGGATAGGCGCGCACGGCGCGCTGGCGCTTATGCTGGCGCTATTATTGCGGATAGGGGCCATGGCGCAACTCAGCAGCCCGGACAAGGTCATGGCGGCCCTGATAGCCGCAGGGGCCCTATCCCGCGCCATGATGTATGTGGCAATGGCCACATTGCCTTACGCCAAGGAAACGGGCCTTGCCCACACTGCAGGCCGCCCCAGCAGCCAGAAGGCGGTGGCGGCGCTTGGGCTTGGTTTTGTGATTGCCTGGCTGGCTTTGCCGTTTGGAACCGCATTGGCCGCTTTTGTTGGCGCCTGCGCTGGCGGGCTGTTCACCGCGCTGCTTGCAAAACGGCACATTGGTGGCCAGACCGGCGATATTTTAGGCGCCGTACAACAAATTTCCGAACTCTGCGCCTTATTGTTATTAGCTGCGCTGCTGACACTTTAGACGGGTGCGCCGCGCAACCAATTCTCACAGGGAAGATCAACGATCCTGGCAAATTCCCGCATATTGTCTGTAATGATCGTATAGCCTAGCGCCAGAGTCTGCGCCGCGATCAGCAGATCATTACCACCAATTACCTGGCCGCTAAATTCGAGACGGGAGCGAATATGACCGTAAATACTATCAGCCGGTGTTTCGAAGGGTAAAATTTCTATCGCATCCAGTACCGCTTCAACCTGCGCTGTCAGCCGGGGTGAGATCGCTTTGGCCGCGCCGAAGCGTAGTTCCGCAGCAACAATAATACTGGTGCATATGAGTGATTCGCCAACCTCCGCAATACGTTGCGCCACCCGCCCTTGTGGATTGCGAATGAGGTCTGAAAGAATATTTGTGTCGAGCAGATAGCGCATCACAGTGCGACTGAATCGGGCGCCGGATCAGAGATCGGCGGAAAATCCTCCTGCAATGGCGCCAGGTTGGCGAGCACCGCGAGAAGCGATTTTGGCCTGGCCGGTTCGATGATCAGCCGATCACCTTCCTTACGCATAATTGCGTCCTCACCCGGAAGTTCGAACTCCCGGGGAATGCGCACTGCCTGATTTCTGCCATTTTTAAAGAGTTTAACGTGCCGCTCAAGCCCCATGGCATCCTCCATCTTCACAACATATGCCGTAGCATATGCTACGTAAAATGTCCAGCGTTGCTTTAATGTGATTGGCCAGCCCTGTTAACCTTGTGAAATACACTCATATGGTTTTATAGCTGCGCTGGATGTACATAGCCTGCACGTTCCAGGATACTATATTGAAAGTAATGGGAAAAATTCTGCTGTACGGCGTTACGCTGGCGCTGCTGCTGGCGATTGGCGGCGGCGCTGCCGTGGCTATCGCCCTGTGGCGCTATGGCATTGGCCTGCCGGATTATTCCCAGCTTGCCAATTATGAACCGGCGATCACCACCCGGGTACATGCCGGGGATGGGCGCCTGATCACCGAATTCGCTCGCGAAAAACGCCTCTATGTGCCCTATGAAACGATCCCCAAGCTGGTCATTCACGCATTTGTATCGGCGGAAGACCAAAATTTCTTTGTGCATCGCGGCGTTGACCCTATCGGAATTTTGCGCGCCGCCGTCGTCAATCTGCAACATGCAGGCGAAGACCGCCGTCTGGTCGGCGCATCCACCATTACCCAGCAGGTGGCGAAGAACTTCTTTCTCTCGGGCGAAGTGTCCTATCAGCGCAAAATCAAGGAGGCTATTCTCGCCTTCCGCATCGAGCGCACCTTCTCCAAGGAACGTCTGCTGGAATTATATCTGAACGAAATTTATCTCGGTAATTCCGCCTATGGTGTTGCGGCGGCGGCGCTGAATTATTTCGACAAGCCTTTGGCCGATCTCACGCTGGAGGAGGCCGCCTATCTCGCAGCCTTGCCGAAGGCGCCAAATAACTATCATCCCGTGCGCCATCATGACAAAGCCGTGGCGCGGCGCAACTATGTGATAAGCCGCATGCTGGAAGATGGCTATATCACCGCAGAAGAAGCCTGGAGCGCAACGCAGCAGCCGCTGAAAACAGCGCCGCCGCGCGATCAGGAGTTCGTGCATGCAGATTATTTCGCCGAGGAAGTTCGGCGTGAACTGATTAATCGCTTTGGCGAGGATGCGTTATATGATGGCGGCTTATCAGTACGCACCTCGCTTGATCCGCGTCTGCAGAAAATTGCCTATAAGGCGCTGCGCGATGGGCTGATTGCCTATGATCGCCGGCACGGCTGGCACGGCCCCATCACCCGCATTGATGCGGGCGATGACTGGCAAAAAAGACTGGCCGCCGTGCCGCTGCCGGCTGGATTAGCCCCGTGGCGGTTAGCAGTGGTGCGCAAGACCCTTAATGACCGTGCCGAAATTGGTTTTGCTGATAGTACGCAAGGCGTCATTCCCTTTGCGCAAATGCGCTGGGCCCGCAAACGTCAGGACGACGCCACACTTGGCCCAGCGCTTTCGCGTGTAGAAGACGTGCTGCATGCAGGTGATGTCGTTGCCGTGGCTCAGATGGAAGAAAAACCATCCAAAAAAACAACCGCTAATTGGAGCCTGCAACAAATTCCTGAGGTGGGCGGCGCGCTGGTGGCGATGGACCCGCATACCGGCCGTGTATTGGCGATGCAGGGCGGATTTGCCTATGGGGACAGTGAATTTAATCGCGCCACACAGGCGCAGCGTCAGCCGGGTTCCGCGTTCAAGCCTTTTGTGTATGCCGCAGCCCTGGAATCAGGCTTTACCCCCTCCAGTCTGGTGCTGGATGCGCCCATGGTCATCGATCAGGGACCGGGGCTGGCAAAATGGAAACCAACCAATTATTCCGGCGAATATTATGGCCCGTCCACACTGCGCCTGGGGCTGGAGAAATCGCGCAATCTGATGACTGTGCGCCTGGCGCAACATATTGGCATAGACAAGGTGAATGATTACGCCAGCCGCTTTGGACTGACCCAGGCCGCGCCAAGTCTGCTGTCTACGGCATTGGGGGCTGGCGAAACCAGTTTGATGAGGCTGACATCTGCCTATGCAATGTTTGTAAATGGCGGGCGGCGGGTAGAACCGGCCCTCATCGACCGGGTGCAGGACCGCCGTGGCAAAACATTGTACCGCAACGATCCCCGTGAATGTGCGGGATGCCGTGATCCCTGGCGGCAGGGCTTGCCGGAACCCGTGTTACCGGACCTGCGGGAACAGCGCATCGATCCGGCAACGGCCTATCAGATCGTCTCCATGCTGGAAGGGGTTGTGCTGCGCGGCACCGGACAGAGTGTCTCCAGCGTGGGCAAACCTTTGGCAGGCAAGACCGGAACAACCAACGAAAGCCGCGATACCTGGTTCATGGGTTTTTCACCAGACCTGGTAGCCGGAGTGTTTGTCGGCTTTGATGTGCCGCGCACCATGGGCAAGAAAGAAACCGGCGCCTCTGTTTCCGCACCGGTATTTCGTGACTTCATGGCTGCGGCGCTGGCGGATTCGCCAGCAACGCCTTTCCGTATCCCGTCTGGCATCCGGCTGATGCGGGTAAATGCGGAAACCGGATTGCCCGCAAACCCGGGCGATCGCAAAGTAATTCTGGAAGCCTTTCGCCCCGGTACGGAGCCAAAAAATCGCGCCCAGCCGGTGCTGGGAACGGATGCCCCTGGCAGTGTGGAAACCGGTCCAGAAAAAACCGGTGCCGAACCTGTTGCCGGGGGCACCGGGGGCCTGTATTAATCCGCTTCATTTCAATTCAGGAGTTTTTCCATGCGGGCTGAAGTTCAAGCCATGGCGCAAGACATCAGGCAGTCGTTCGAACTGCTGAGGAGGCATCTTTGACTGGGATCGCGCACAACGCAGACTGGAAGAGCTGAACTCCCTCGTCGAAGATCCCAAGCTGTGGGATAACCCGCAACGCGCGCAGGATTTGATGCGCGAACGCACCCGGCTGGAAACCGCCATCACCGCGTTGCGCCGTATGCAGAATGATTTTGACGATACACTCGGCCTGATCGAACTGGGCGAAGCGGAAAATGACGCGGGCATGATAGCCGAGTCGGAGGCCGCCCTGCGCAGCCTGCGTGATGAAGCGGCCGTGAGGGAAATTGAAACCCTGCTATCGGGCGAAGCCGACGGCAATAGCGGGTATGTCGAAATTCATGCCGGTGCGGGCGGCACCGAAAGCCAGGATTGGGCAAACATGCTGCTGCGCATGTATATGCGCTGGGCGGAAAAGCACGGCCACAAAACCGAAATTGTCGAACTGAGCGATGGCGAGGAAGCAGGCATCAAATCCGCCACCCTGCATGTCAAGGGCGAGAGCGCCTATGGCTGGCTGAAGACCGAGGCTGGCGTTCATCGCCTGGTGCGTATTTCACCCTTTGATTCCAACGCACGGCGCCACACCAGTTTTGCCAGCGTCTGGGTCTACCCGGAAGTGGATGATCGCATCGTGATCGAAATTGATGAAAAGGATGTGCGCACCGACACCTACCGGGCCAGCGGCGCGGGCGGCCAGCATGTCAATAAAACCGATAGCGCGGTGCGACTGACCCATGCGCCGACCGGCATTGTCGTGCAGTGCCAAAGCCAGCGCTCGCAGCACAAGAACCGCGCCGAGGCATGGAAGATGTTACGCGCCCGGTTGTATGAAAATGAACTGCGTATCCGCGAAGAGGCGGCGCAAGCGGTTGCCAGCGCCAAAACCGATATTGGCTGGGGGCATCAGATACGCTCTTACGTCTTGCAGCCCTATCAGATGGTGAAAGACCTGCGCACCGGCGTTGAAAGCCCGACGCCGCAGACGGTGCTGGATGGCGATCTGGACGCCTTCATGTCAGCCGCTCTCGCCGCCCGCGTGGAAGGCGCAAGCGGCGAGGTGCAGGATCTGGATTAGAATCTGTTTCACCCAAGCTGAAACATGTGCCTCATTTGGCGTCCTGATCCCCTTCCCTAACCCTCCCCTTTACAAGGGGGAGGGAACCCTGCGCTGAACAGCTCCTCCCCCTGAAAGGGGGAGGTTGGGAGGGGGTCTGGTTCACGCCAGGTGAAACAGAGTTTGGTTTGCGTTATTGTGCGCGTTATTGTGGATGACAGCCAGACGCAATGCGGTTGCGGTCCGCCGTCACCATCATCTCGATCAGGCCGTCCAGCTTGACCTGCGGCGTCCAGCCAAGTTTTGTGCGGGATTTTTCCGGCAGGCCAACCAGAATCTCTACTTCCGCCGGACGGAAAAATTTTGGGCTGACGTGAATAATTGTCTTGCCGCTTTTACGGTCGATGCCCAGTTCGCCCGGACCTTCGCCTTCCCAGCGCAGATCAAAGCCAAGCAGCGCCGCCGCCCGTTCACAGAAATAGCGCACCGTATAGGTTTCGCCCGTGGCGATAACATAATCATCCGCCACATCCTGTTGCAGCATCGCCCACATGGCCTGTACATAATCGCCGGCAAATCCCCAATCGCGTTTCGCATCGAGATTTCCAAGTTCCAGCACATCCTGCTGCCCCGCAGCGATCCGCGCCAGCGCGAGCGTGATTTTCCGTGTCACAAACTCCTGCCCCCGCAAGGGTGACTCATGATTGAACAGAATACCGGAACTGGCATGCAGCCCATGCGCCTCGCGGTAATTCTGGGTCATGTAATGGGCAAACACCTTTGCCACCCCATAGGGGCTGCGGGGATAAAACGGCGTGGTTTCCTTTTGCGGAATTTCCTGAACCTTACCGAACATTTCCGATGTCGAGGCCTGATAGAAACGCGACTGCGGCACATGATCGCGCATGGCTTCCAGAATATGCAGGCAGCCCATGCCATCAATCTGCGATGTCGTTACCGGCAGTTCGAACGACACGCCGACAAAGCTCTGGGCGGCAAGATTATAGATCTCGTCCGGGCGGGTATTCTTTATCGCCCGGGTGACATTGCCGATTTCCTGCAGATCAAAATCAATCAGCTCAATTTTGTCATGCACCTTCAATTCGCGGAGGCGCCACAGATTATCGACGGAAACCCTGCGGCAGCCGCCATAGACATGATAGCCTTTATCCAATAACAGGCGGGCCAGATAGGCCCCGTCCTGCCCGGTAACCCCGGTAACAAGTGCGGATTTCGTCTTCACCTAGGTAATTTCCCCATAATTTCCCGCCGGCCGAGTGGCGGTACTGCGCAATACATTCCATAAGCGTTTCGATAGCATCGGCCAGTCATGTTGCGCAAGCCATGCCGTTTGCTGCTGTTGTGCCGCTTTCAAAGCTTCCGGGTTACCTAGCAGTGCTTCTATACCCCCGGCAAGCTTAACTGGCGTAATTCCTGGCAACTGAAAGGTCACAGCCGCCACATCCTGAAAAATAGGCAGGGGCGTACAGGCCACCGGCCGCCCGCTGGCCAGGCCAAAACGCACGGCTGCGCTAGAGGACTCGCCACTTTTTTGATAGGGAAAGACGATCAGATCGGCTTCGCGCAACTGCGCCTGCACTTCATCATCGGGCAAATAATCCGTTATCAGGGTAATGGCGTCGCGATGTGGACTGCCGGCAATTGCGGCGCGGCAGCGTTTCTGTTCCATATCTGATTCGACCACAGGATAGGCCGCGTTCAACATCAGCAGGCGCAATTCAGGATGGCTTTCGCGTAAATAGCCAAATGCCTCAATAAGCTGCAGATAGCCCTTATCGGGCAGCATGTACCCAAAACAGGCAATCAGTTTGCTGTCTGATGTATTCACAGGCGGAGTTTCCGGCATGCCCAGCGGCAAGCTGACGCCATGAGGAAACAACACCACATTCTCAATCAGTCCCAGTTGCTTTAGACGATTCAGATCACCAATCCCATGCACATAAAGCCGGGTGGCCTGCGCCAGCGGCCCGGCAATCGTACGCAAAGATAACGTATTATTTTCGCGCACGAAATCGGCAGTCGCGTGAAAGAAAATATGCACACCAACACCGTTCGCCGCCAGGCGCGTAATCAACCGGCCAAAATTGGCCAAATCAAAAAAGCCAAAATTGAATTGGATAACTGCCACTGTGGCGCGGCTATTACGAATTTTTGTGTACAGGTTATCAAGCGTGTCATCCCAGCCACTATACCAGCAGCGCACCACAAAACTTTCATCAGATGCAATCACATCATTCGCATGATTGGGCAGAACCGTGATCTGGCCAACCGGAACAGAAATGCCGAGCGAGCGGGCATAGGCCGCAATGCCACAGCGTACATTCCATGTCGTCACCCAGGCAACATGCGGAAGATCGGGCAATGCTGGTTGCGCATCAAGCGCTGCAATGGCCTGAAGGTTTCGTTCGGCCACATGCTTCCATGACCAATTATCCAGCAAGTTTTTCTTGGCCATCTGCACACGCCGCAGCCGCACTTCGCTGGTCGCCGCGTATACCTCGCGTAAATTGCGCACGAGGCCATCCAAATCTGGTTCCACCCAAACGGAATCAAACTGCTCCATATGAGTTTGCGCATAGGCAAATCGGTAGTCGACGAGCCAGGCGTTTTCAGACGTACAGAAATCCATCTGCCCGCCATAGGCGGTCGTAATGACTGGCTTGTCAAACATCATGGCCTCTGCAATGGGCAATCCAAAGCCTTCGCCGCGGCTGGGCGCCACCAATGCATCGCAGCATCGGTAAAGGCCGGCAACCTCGCCTTCGCCCATTTCTTCGTTGATTAAAATGACCGGCGCCGCATCCGGGAAACGGTCCTGAAATTCCGCAAGCTGGATTTCGATCTTGTTGTGAATATTGGGAAAGGTTTTGATGATCAGCGATACTTTGTCCGTGCCCGTAAAGGCCCGGCCAAAGGCTTCCAGCAGAACATCTGCACCCTTGCGGGGAAAACACGACGACACATGCAAAAACCGAAACCCGTCCGGTCCCAAATTCCCCCTGAACGGTTTTGGCTGAATGCGCAGCAAATGATCAACCCCCGCACCACTGACACTAATGGGCGCACGCACACCATTATCCACCAGCACCTTTTTCACATAGCTGGAAAGCACGGTGATATGTGTCAATGACCGGTTGAATGCCGTAACATATTCAGCGGGAAATCCCGTTTCCTCCCAGGCATAATTGCTTAATCCATTCACCGGCGCGCGCATATGTGCAACCCGGGGCGGGTACATATCGCGCAATAGCACATTGGCAGTTTGATCCGCCTGCCCGCGCAACCACATTTCGTGACATTCTTTATCAACCGCAAAAAAAGCGGGATTCGGCGCATAATCACCGGGTCCATCGGCGGCATGCAGTGCGACATCAATCCCCTGATGATGCAATGCCCGGGCAAACTCCCGATTAACCAGCGCCAGACTATAACTGCTGTCAAACGGTCCTTCGAGACGAATTTCAGGCTGTTTTTCCGGCCCGGCTGACGGCAGACCAATTACCTGCACGCCTATGCTTTCGAGAAAACCCGCAAGCGCGTTGCGCAATGTCTCACGCTCAAAGCGCTGTAAATTACGCCGCTGTGCGCACATTATGCGGCGGCGAAGTTCTGGCTCTTCTGAAAGTATCTTGATCAAAGCTGCGGTTTTGCTGTGATCTTTCTCAGCTAACAGAAGCCCGCCCTCGCCAAGCGTATCAGCTATCGTGCTGCTATTATAGGCAACAACCGGAACATCATGCGCCATTGCTTCAATCAGCGGCATGCCAAAGCCTTCATGTTCGCTCATGGATACATAAACATCAGCCGTCTGATAAATAGCTGACAGGTTTTCGTCAGAAACCTTTCCGGTAATTTCGACACTATCGCCAAGATGAAGATCGCTGCACATATGCTTCAGGCGTGCCAGATAATCCTGCGATGAAACACCCCCCGCCAAAATTAATCGGGCGGGAATTCCAAGACGGCGGCGCAGATGCGAAAAAATCGAAATCAGATCATGCTGGCATTTATTTTCTGAAATCCGCCCGACAAAAACCATATTATAGGCGCCGTGCAGACGCGCCATCAGCTGCTTATCGGCCTCGATATTGCGTGTCCGATTTATATTTACAAGCAATGGGATCGTTATCGCGCCCTCATACCCTAGCTGTAGAAGTTCACTGGTATTAAACGGGGAATCCCCTATGGATCCAACAAAGCGCGGACGCCATTCAGAAAGCTGTTTGCGCCCTATTTCCGAATATCGCCGCATGGGGCTGCCGGCGGGAAAAAATTCAGCGGGTGTAATATTATGATAGATTAGCGCCAGGCGGCTTTGCAGCGCCTCCACCCAGGCGCCGTGGTTATGGCCCAATGAATGATGCAACAGTAAAAGCTGATCCGGCGCATCCGGATACGCTTCTATAGGCCGCAAAACATTTGCCAGTTCGGGCGCGATTTGCGCGCAATAAATCTCCGAAGCAAATCCCAACTCATGCAATAATTCACGTATGAAAAGCATTGAGTTGGTTACGCCATCGCCATAGGCGGAACCAACATGAAACTGGTGAATTGCGCGGGATTGCGATGACACGGACAATCAGGCCTTGCGCGCCCAGATGGCGTAATCCATCGGCCCATAAAGAAGCTTATTCAGGCGGCTTACAACGGCATCCTCACCTTCTATCTTCAGCGCATCCCCGGCCTCATGTAAATAAATCACTTCTGCATCCATGAAGCCGCGCTGCTCTACCATGAAACGCGAAACCGACGGTGGCAATGGGGCGCGATGGGTTGGGTCATTCCAGAAGGTGCTGGCGCCTACAATCAGATTTTCCGGGTTGGGTGTTTCAAACAATATGAACCCGCCGGGCTTAAGCACCCGGTTTGCCTCGTCAATAATGCAGATCAAATCATCTGGTTCCAGATGCTCGATAATATGAAAACCGGTCAGGCCTGCAAGGCTGGCATCCTCCAGGCTGCGCAAATGCGTCAGGGCTTCCGCCTCACGCACATCAAGATTTCGCGCGCGTGCATCAGACACAAAAACGCTGTTCAGATCAATGCCATACGCCACGACACCCTGTGCGCCCAATAGTTCAATCCATTCACCACGGCCGCACCCGATATCCAGCACCGGCAATTGTGTTGCAACGCTTGAAACACGACCAAGATAAACTTCAAGGCGGCTTTTAATTTGTTCGCGACTGCCGCGAAATGAGGCCTCGAAAGCCGCATAGTAGGAATCCAGTGCATCGGTGCGCACGGGTGCTTTTGAATTAGCCGTTACTGTCACCGCGCCAGGCTGCAATCCCGTTGTCTCAAGCGCGGTAGTAAGCCTGCGTTGCTGAAAAAGTATCTCTGTGCGATTTTCAGCACTGCGCCTTTTTTCACCGGCCACTTCCTGACGAAGCGCCGTGACATGCGCAAGGTTGAGTTCCTGGGCAATTTTCAAACGCTGCTCGACAAATCCCACTTCCTGACGCAATTCATTCAAGCGCGTTGCGGCAAGTGTAATATCGGTGCGAAGACGTTGTTCTGCGAACCCAAGCTCGTGCAGCGTCATCTCAAGCCGCCCGCGTGTTTCATGCACCAGCGCCAGACTTTTCAGCCAGCGCAATCCATAACCCAATAATGGCGTGGCTAATAGCCGCGCCCCAACTTGCCGCTGACGCTGCCACCTGTTAAGCATCGCCGTTATGGGGCCTATGATTGGGATACCTCGCAGCCGCATTTTCATCGCCAGTATAGCTGAGCCATGATTGGCGGATGTCATTCCGGCACTTGCCGCCAATGAGGGCGCAATAACCTGCTCTGGCTGCCGTGCTTCAACTTCAATACGCCGGTCAAGCGCCACAAAGTCAATGTCAGGGTTGTTGGCCTCTATCATGCGGAAGGCCCTGCAACCCTATGCAGACTCGGTTCCAGCCTGCACAGGCCATCAAAATGTGGTCCCGCATAACCCGCTACTTCGAATTGCAACAGATTATCGCACCAGTGATAACAGCCGGTAAGGTGATTATCCTTGTCATGCAGCGCGGCTGTTACTGTATAGAGGCCTGGGCCCAAATTCACCGCCATCCGGATAGTAAAAATAATTCGTTCGCCAGCAGAAAATGATAGCGGATGCCCAAGAAAATAAGTGTTCGTCCCGTATATATCCTGGCCTAGCCGGTCACGTATCATAATGCCCAGCGTAACCGACCGCTTCGCCTCGGCAGCAGTCAGATCAAATACAAAATCGGCGACTTCGCCCGAAGTGAATATCTGACTGCCTGATATATTCCCAACAACTTTCGCACCCTGAATGCTTACAATGCCGGTGCCATAGCTGTGGGTGATTTCAGCGCTGTTTCTGGCGAAAGACGCCGCTGGCTGTGGAGGGGGCAGCGACATGGAGTCCTTTTCCATATCCGCAATCAGCCGGTAATAATAGTTCACCGCCTGGTCGGGCGAACCTGAGAATACCACCCTGCCTTCTTCCAGAACTATGGTGCGATCACACAGGACTTTGACTGCGTTCATATCATGCGAGACAAACAGTATCGCACCACCCTCTGCACGGAATTCCTTGATACGCCTCATGCATTTTTGCTGAAAATGCGCGTCTCCAACTGACAGCGCCTCATCAACGACAAGGCAGGCTGGGTTGGCGTGAATAGCAATGGAAAATGCCAGACGCATGGTCATTCCAGACGAATAAGTTCGCACAGGATGACGGATTACGTCGCCAAGCTCGCTGAAATCGATAATGGCCTGACGCTGCTGCGCCACTTCTGTTGGCGTCATACCAAGAAGCGCCGCATTGAAGGCAATATTATCATAACCGGATAGCTCTGAATTAAACCCGGTGCCGAGTTCCAGCAAGCCTGTCACACGGCCAGATAATTTGACACTTCCTTGATCCGGCAGAATAACCCCCATTACCAGCTTAAGCAGTGTCGATTTTCCGGCGCCGTTGCGGCCAATCACCCCCAGAACCTGACCGGCCTCAAGAGTAAAACTAATATCCTGAACTGCCAGTTTTTGCTCATGAAGCTTTCGCCGAAAAATCAATTCGCGCAGCCGGTCACTGTGCCGCAGATAGATACGGTAATGCTTGCTTACATGGTCAATGGTGATCATGGTTGCCCTGCCTTAGCCGATCATATCGCATCGCGGATCTGGTGTTCGCTCTTTGACAAAAGCCATATCATAGTGCCCGCCATCAACACACTTCCTGCAAAAAGCTGCAATACATTGCCCATATCCGGTATCGCGCCATATACAAAAATCTGGTGATATTCGCGGACGAACCACCAGGCGGGGTTAAACCTCTGTATCGCCTGCATGAAGTGTGGAACCGAATCAATGGTATAAACAATCGGGACCATCCAGAACCATAACATGGTGACAACCCCGACTATTTCCCGTATGTCGCGCAAAAACACCATCAGAATGGCCCCAATCAAACCAAGCGAAAAGGCCAGAAGCTGCTGGCAGATAATCAATAGCGGGAGAACCAGTAAGCCCGCAGACAGTGGAACCGACAATGCCAGGCTCAGCAACGTA
>OBEQ012169210.1_pt1 | contig 13923 bp, 11 predicted proteins | sample 1670901 | NCBI WGS metagenome assembly OBEQ01 (sample SAMEA104232315, study PRJEB22302) | groundwater metagenome | biome: forest; feature: aquifer; material: groundwater | place: USA | collected 2011-08-07 | depth 5.4 m
GAGGAGTCCGGCGCTGTGATCTCTCCAGTTGAAAGTGGTGTTGGCGATGATCGCGTCGTACCGTGCTTCGGGATGAGCTAGAAGCCATCTCCTCCCGTCGTCGATGTAGATGTGGACCTTGGGGTTCTGGAGAAACGACTGGACCATCGAATATTGTGGAATGAGCTCAAGGTATCCGGGGTTGATCTCAACCGCGTCAAGTTCTTCCGCCTCCGGATGATTTGCGAAGATTTGTCCCCACGAGCCGGAGGCCAACCCAATGACAAGAATGCGTTTTGGACCAGGACAGAACGCGCTCAGAACATATGCGCGTACGACAAGATTAACGTCATTCGTCGGATCGACATTGAAATAGCCGTCGTATACCCCACCACCAAAAACAGCTCCATCTCGAGTAACTCCGATTACGCCGTTTCGGTTTTCGACGATGTGAGTAAATGGGACGGCAGCTTCGGAGCGATTGCCAAACACCAGCCTCTCGAAAAGCAGCGGATAGAATCTGAGTGAAGAAGGAACTGCAATCAGCGACGCAACGGTCAAGATAACAGCCCAAACAGGAAACAAACCTCGCTTGCCCTTATTGAAAATCAAAACAAAAAAGCCCAAAAGAACAGCTGCGAGTCCCAGTGCCACCGACATGTCCCTAAGCCCGAAGTGGTGCAGGAGCACAAATCCGACGCCTAAGCTGCCAAAAGCCGAGCCCGCAATATTGGAAATGTATATGAGACTCACGCCTTGCCCTGCGTCGCGCTCGGGCGAGATCGCCAACTGGCAGAGGAGGGGAAGAACCGAGCCGACTAAGGCCGCAGTCACAAAAAATGCTGGTGCACTCGCTAAAAAGGGAATCTTCCGGGCCATCATCGTTGCAACGAGAGGGGGTAGATACACCGACAATCCGCCGGACAAGAGTAGAAACCCTCCAATGACATGAACGAGCGTCTCCGGCCGGCATCTTGCCGTCAGCTTCTCTGACAGAATGCAGCCCGCAGCGATACCAGCGAGGTAGGTTGAGAGCAGCAAAGCGAAAGCTGGAGCGCGATCCGATGAAGCCAGTGAAAAAACGCGGAACCAGATGATCTCGAAACCGAGAGCGATGAATCCAGACAGCCCAGCAAGGAGCATCGCCTGCGGAAGCGGCACCATGGCTAAAGCAGATGATGTTTGCGGTGTAGCTTGAGTATCCTCCTTAGAATTTCGCTCCGTACTTCGGCCGTAAAAGTACGCCGCAGCACCCACGGCTGTATTCATGCAGGCCGCAATGAATACGGAGCCCGTTTGTCCGAAGTCGCGCAGCAGAAACGTGGCGCAAAGATAGCAGGCGACGGCGGACCCAAACGTATTGACGAAGTAGAGAGTAGAAACCGAGGTGCCAACTCGATTGGTTCGCAATACCAAATGGTTAACCAGAAGTGGGAGCGTCGCTCCCATCAGAACTGTCGGGACGAATAACAAAAGAAGGCTGAAGAAAATCGTCCAAATAAGATTTGCGCCCGCCGTGTAGGCGGCAACCGATTGAAAAATGCGCAAGGAGCTAAGACCGAACACCGCTACGCCAAGTTCGGCGATACCAAAGATCAGTATCCCGTGCCTGGGGAATCGTGCGGAAAGACGACCGCCCACGAAACTCCCCATCCCTAATCCCAGCATGAATGCCGTGACCACCACAGCGACCGATTGAGCATTTACACCGTAAATCGCGAAGAGGGCGCGCTGCCAGACGATTTGATAGAGGAGCGCAGGCATTCCCGAGCAAAAAAACAGCACGGCCAGAAAAACCGCATCCTTTTGCCGATGGGCTCTGTCGAAGAAAAAGCACACTCCCAACAGAAGAACGGCGTCGAACAACAACAGAGCGACGACGGGTGTCGTAATCATGGGCTCCTTGCCATGGTGCAAGAGGCATAGCCGCCACAAATCTGCGGTTTCCGCTATTTTCAGGCAAATGAGAACACTTGAAGACAACTCATTTCGGCAGATGTACATCGTTCGTCAATATTTGGCTGGGACAGACTCAGCAAAACAGACCGGCCAAGCGGAAAGATCCAACGGCCAGCTACGTTTGTCATACAGGCGAGGTTTTGAATCGACACGGTGTAAGGAGAAATCGCCCAGCAAGAGCATGACTCGGGCTTCCGTGTCTTCGTTTACCGATTGGTTTTCTCTAGACTAACAGCAATCTGACGAATCGCTTCTCGTGGTCAAATATGAAGGTGCGTGCCGCCGAATTTGGATGGCAAGTCTGCGGCGAAAACTGAACCAAGGTAAACAAGATGCCGCTTAACCAAGCCGCAAGAATCGCCCTCACATTTCTCTTGATCGCGTGCGCCATCTGGCTGGGCCGAAGTTCGCAGTTTTATACGGAAGCGCTCGTCTCTATTTTTTTTGCTTTTACTCTCACGAGCGTGAGCGTCATTCATTTCCGCATCCTTCCCTCCTGGCCGGATGCGCTACTGGTTCTTTGCGGGACATTTCTTTTCGCGGCAATCGATTTTCAACTTCTGCACTATAGGCTCATGCTCGCGTCGTGGCTTTCTTTCGCTGGGCTAAGTAGCTTGCTCATCCTAGGTGTCCGTACTATTTGGGCAGAGAGCGCACCTCGCAAAGTGCTGGCTTTGGCCTTCGTTCCTGCGCTTCTCCTGGTTGGATCCGAGTATTTTGCAAGCACCCTCTTGGAGTGGACAGCGGCTGCTCACCCGAAGGTCCTCGACCTATATCTTTACTCTTTCGATGCCAGTCTTGGTTTGCAGCTCCCGTTTATTGTGGGGCAGAGATTTGCCATGCGGCCTTCTCTGCGATTGGTGAGCCTGTTCTTCTATATTGGTTTGCCAATCCCGATTGCTTTGATCTATGCGGGCCAGCTCCTCCGCCTACCTAAAAAAGCTATGGCATCCTTCGCGGCCTTCCTGGCTACCGGACCGGCCGGCGTTCTCTTTTACAATCTCTTTCCAGCCCTTGGGCCGGTCCATCTCTTTCGGCGGGATTTTCCCTGGCAGCCTCTGTTAACCCGCGATGTATCTCGGTTGCTCGTGGAACCCGTGACCATCCCCGGCCCGCCAAATGCCATCCCCTCTCTTCATATGGCATGGGTGCTGCTCGTGTGGTGGTATTCGCGTGGACTCTCCAGGTGGGAGCGCAGCGTGGCCTTCGCATTTCTCGCCTTCACGGTGCTCGCAACGCTCGGTACGGGGGAGCATTACGTTGTGGACCTCGTTGTTGCCTTTCCCTTTGCAGTACTAATGGAAGCGGTTTGTTCGTTTACCCTCTCCTGGAAAGATAAACGACGCCTGGCAGCGATTATCGGAGGGCTGCTCTGTACTTTGGGTTGGCTCGCGGCACTCCGTTATGGCACGCACTTCTTTTGGGTATCGCCCCTGCTGCCGTGGGCGCTTTGTTTGTGCACAATTGTGTTTTCGTTAGTGCTGGAGCGACAACTCCACCGGCATGTAGAAAGGACAAGCACGGGAGATCCGCTCCAGTTGATCGCTCCTCGCTTCAAGCCGGTCGCCACGAATTGAGAACGTTCACAATGCTGCCGGTATCAGATCTTCCCATGCTGATTTCTCATTATCCAAGTGTTTGTCAATCGTGGGTCTTTCTACGTAAACAACTCTAAAACAGCATGCATATGCCGACCGCCGAACGCAAACCACAACTGGATGGCAGGGACTCTATTCCCGTATGAATCCCGTGTCATGCAGCAATCCATAGAAAGATGATTTAGGGGGAGCCTCATACTGGATTCGCACAATGGCGGATTTTATTGGCTTAAGCTTGGATGGATGACGGGCGATGGGAATCCACCCCCGGGACTCCCCGGACAAGTCAAAACTGGATAGACCAGAAATCTTCGGGCGGATTCTGCAGCTCGAGGCCGAACTCCCAACCCGTGCGCAACTGGTGCCCCCGCCACATGATCACGGCACTGCAAACTTGGTTTGTCACCAGGTTGGTCAGCTCCAGCCGCTGTCCCACTCCAAACTCCTGGGGCACGACGATCAGGCAACCGCGCGTGCCCACATCCACCGTGCTGCCGAGGCCGCTCTTCACTTGCCCGTTCTCGGTCCAACCCATCGCGACCGGCACCCTGGAATTCAACCGCGCACGGGAACGCGCGTGCCGCACCACGTCTTCGACGATCCCCACATTTTTCCGAAAAGTGGTCCGTTTATCCACTGGGTTGGCGTCGTCAAACAGTATTCCCCGCATAGTCCCGGTAATCTCCCTGAAAGTCACACCGCTAACAAAGCCATTTTAGTGTTCCTCCGTAGCGTAGGATCCGCGGCCGCCGGCAGTCAATGGGACGAAAGGACTAGAGCTGGTCTCAAGACCCCTTTCGGATCGTTTAGAATCAACAAGTTAGACCAGCCAAAAAGAGGTTTTGAAATAGCTTGTACAAAAGTACCATCTCAGTCCAGCGCGAGTGTCCGATCCTCTTTGCCCCGTGCCGGGCTTCCACGTACACTCTTCCTCCTGTCTCAATGCTCCGGCTGAAAACGATTCGCTCGGAACTCCCCGCCACGCTCCGCCTGGCGCTGCCGCTGGTGATGGCGGAGCTCGGCTGGATGAGCATGGCCATTGTGGACACCATGATGGTCGGCCGGCTGCCCAACAGCGCGGAATCCATCGGCGCGGTCAGTGTCAGTTCGAACCTGTTCCACGTGCTGGCGTTTTTCGGCGCCGGAATTCTCATCGGGCTCGACACCCTCGTCTCCCAAGCGTTCGGTGCGGGCCGGCGCGAAGACTGCCACCGCTCGCTGGTCAACAGTATTTACCTGAGCATTGCAATGACGCCGGTTCTGATAGCTCCCTTGTGGCTCATGCGGCCCTTGCTTGCTGCTCTCCACGTTGAACCCCGCGTCGCCGCACTCTCCATCCCCTACACCAGGGCTCTCGCCTGGGGGCTTCTGCCTCTGCTGCTTTACTTTGCCCTTCGCCGCTGCATGCAGGCGATGAACATGGTACGCCCGGTGACATTCGCGTTGATCACCGCAAACGTCGTCAACCTCGCCGGCAACTGGATCCTCATCTACGGCAAGTTTGGCGCGCCCGCCATGGGCCTTGTCGGCTCCGGCTGGTCCACGGCGATCGCGCGGGTCTACATGGCACTCGTACTGGTCGTCTATTTATTGTGGTATGACCGCAAGCACCGCATGGAGCTCCTGAAGACTCCCGTCGAGATTGACCTGGGGCGCATCCGCCGCATGTTGGCTCTCGGGTTTCCAGCCGCCATGCAAATGACATTGGAGATTGCCGTCTTCGCGCTGGTGACGGCTCTGATCGGGCGGCTTGGCGCCGTCGCGCTCGCGTCCCACCAAATCGCTCTCAACACCGTTGCACTCACCTACATGGTGCCGCTCGGCGTCTCCTCGGCGGCCGCCGTCCGCGTCGGCCAGGCCATTGGCCGAAAAGACATCCCGGGGGCCGTGAACGCCGGCGGGACGGCCATCACGCTCGGCGCTGCCTTCATGTCGGCGGCTGGCGTTGTTCTGCTGATTTTTCCGCGGTGGATCGCAAGGATGTATAGCCCCGACCCTCTGGTCATCCAGAGTACGGTGAGTTTGCTCGCGGCCGGAGCAGCGTTCCAGCTCTTCGACGGCATTCAAACCGTCGCCACGGGCGCTCTTCGCGGAACGGGTGACACCCGCACGCCCATGCTCTGCCACTTCACGGCCTATTGGCTGCTGGGACTTCCACTGGGTTACTATCTTTGTTTCCGTTCCGGCTGGGGCGCGCTGGGGCTGTGGGTCGGGCTCAGCATCGCGCTGGTCCTTATCGGCTGCATCCTCTTGTACGTCTGGGTCCTCGCGGTGCGCAAATTGCACAGCGCTTCGAGGAGTTGAACAGGGAGACTTGTTCGCGGGCACAACGCCGGCGCGTGATCCTACATCTTGTAGCGGCCGAAATCGTCGTCGGAGAGCCCTTCGAGAAGATTTCGCAGTTGCTCGCTGGTGTTCTTGTCGGCGATGGCCGTGGACACCTTGGAATTCTTCAGGACATCCTCATCAACGAAGATCGGGCAGTCCACACGGAGCGCCAGCGCCAGTGCATCGCTCGGCCGGGAATCAATCGTCATGATCTCACCGCCGCGCTCCACCCAGATCAACGCATAAAATGTGTCTTCCTTCAGCTCGTTCACCACCACCTTTTGCACCGTCACGTCGAGGCCCAGCAGCACATTCCGCAGCAGGTCGTGCGTCATAGGACGCGGGGTCTGTACTTTTTCGATTTCCAGCGCAATGGCGTTTGCCTCGTAAATGCCCACCCAGATCGGCAGGATCGTGTTTCCGGCAAGGTCCTTCAGCACGACGATCGGCATGTTTGTTACGGGATCCATCATCAGGCTGCGAATCTTCATCTCGACTTCCATCGAGCCCTCCCGTTCCGCCGCAACCTCTTGCGCCGCGGCCTGCGCCCTAAATCTGTTCCCCCACAAGACTGTTCGGGCTGGCGCCCGTCACGCGGACCTGCACATATTGTCCCAGAAGGCTTTCCGACCGCGAAGTGAAATTCAGCACCCGATTGCTGGATGTATGACCGCTCCACTGATTCTCGCGCCGCGACTTCCCTTCCACCAGCAGCTCGAACACCTGCCCCACCAAGGCCTGGTTTTTTGTCGTTTGAATCTCTCGTTGCCGCTCCTGCAATGCGGCCAGCCGCCGGCTCTTTTCCTCTTCGGGAATCGCATCCGCCATTTCCAGCGCCCGCGTATTGGGCCGCGGAGAATACTTAAAGGAAAACATCCCGTCGTACCGCACTTCCTCGAGGAGGCTTACCGTCTCCTGAAAATCCTCTTCCGTCTCCCCCGGAAATCCGACGATGATGTCCGTCGTGATGCTGATCGTCCGCCGCGCGCCGCGGATCATCGCAATCTTCTCGAGGTATTCCGCGCGGGAATAGGTCCGCTGCATCGTCCACAGAACGCGCGACGAACCGGATTGCACCGGCAGGTGCACGTGCTCGCAGAGCGCCGGCTGGGAATCGATTGCTTCCACAATGTCGCCCGTAAAGTCGCTTGGGTGCGACGTCGTGAACCGAACTCGCCGGATGCCGGGAATTCCCGCCGCGGCCACCAGGAGCTCTGAGAAGCGCATCCGCGCCGGAGACGGGTCGCGGAAGGAGTTCACCGTCTGCCCCAGGAATTGCACTTCCGTGTATCCCAGCTCCGCCAGTTGGCGGACCTCCCGCAATACGGAGTCGCTCGCCCGGCTGCGCTCCGGCCCGCGCGTGTACGGCACCACGCAATACGAGCAGGCCTTGTCGCAGCCCTCGATGATTGTCAGGTAGGCCCGCCAGGGATTGTCCCGGCGGGTCACTTCGGTCTCGAACGTTTCGTCCGTGTCGGTATCGAGCCCCGTCACGCGCCGGTCGCCCGCTTCCAGCTTGTCAAGCAGCTCCGGCAATTTACTGTAGCTGGCCGAGCCGCAAACCAGGCTGACCCACGGCGCGCGCTCAAAAATATCTTCGCCCTCCTGCTGCGCCACGCAGCCCAGCACGCCGATCACTCGCCCGTCCATCCGTTGCGTACGGAATTCTCCCAGGCGGGAGAAGACTTTCTGCGCCGCCTTCTCCCGGATGCTGCACGTATTGTAGAGAATCACCGAAGCCGCATCCGGCTTGTCCACCTGGCGGTAGCCCCGCGACAGGAGGGCCCCCGCCACCTTTTCCGAGGCGTGGTCGTTCATCTGGCAGCCGAAGGTCTCCAGGAAAAACGTGCCGCGCCCTCCGGGCGGCGATTCGCCGGGTGGCGGTGTATTCGTAGCCAGACCACCCCGCGCCGCAGGCCCTCCCGCCAGCGCTTCCAGCCCGATATCGAAGAGTTTCTCCATGATCTCGCGGGTAGTTTATCACACTGGAGTTCGAGCCAGCCGCGCTACGAATTCGTTGGTCGGGTCGCAACACGCGCGCTAAACTGCTCATCTCCTCACGCGGAGGTTTGCCATGAAATCCTTTCGGCCATTTCTTCTATTCGGTCTTTTCTCATTCTTCCTCGGGGCCAGCCGCCTCCTCGCACAAAAGATTCCCGCCGACTACCAGGAGGTTTTGCATACCCTCAACAGGAGCGGAGATTTCAAGGCCTCCGTCTTGAAGGTCAATATTCCGCGCAACGATCTGCACGTGCGGATCGCGGGCCGCGAAACGGCCACGCCCTTTGGCCTCGGCGGCTGGATCGGCCTCACGAAGGCCGATGGCGGCATGGACGTCATGATGGGCGACCTCGTCCTCACGCAGGAGGAGGTGAATCCGGTGCTCTCTGCCCTGCTCGACCACGGCATTGAGGTCACCGCCCTCCACAATCATTTCTTCTGGGATGAGCCGCGGCTCTTTTTCCTTCATGTCCACGCGCACGGGAAAGCGGCGGAGCTGGCGCGAAGTGTGAAGCCCGCGCTCGACTTGATTGGTCGAGGAGCGGCGTCCCCGGCCAATCCCGCCCCTGCTGCTCCTGCCACCCCTGCGCTGGACATTGCCGCCCTTACGAAAATCATCGGGCACGCGGGCGAGAGGCTTGGCGCGGTCCAGAAATTCACGGTCGGGAGGGATGACCTGCACATCACTGAAATGGGCGCCGCCATTAACGCGCGCATGGGACTGAACTCCTGGGCGGCCTTCGCGGGCACAGATGCGGAGGCCCAAGTGGCCGGCGACTTCGCCATGCGCGAATCCGAAGTTGCCGCCGTTCTGAAGGCCCTGCGCTCGCGCGGCATTAACATCGTCGCCATACATCACCATATGCTAGGGACGCAACCGGTGGTCATCTTCCTCCACTATTGGGGCCGGGGATCAGCCGCAAAGCTCGCGGAAGCTTTTCGCGCCGCACTGGACGCTACCGGCAAATAGCCGCACACTGGATGCATGGACCTTCCATCAACACTGCGGATGGCGCTGCGGACGCTCGGGCGCAACAAACTGCGCACGAGCCTGACGATGCTCGGCATCACCATCGGCATTGCCGCCGTCATCTGCACGGTCGCGGTCGGAGAAGGCGGCGCGGGCCAAATTCGCGAGCAGCTACTTTCCCTGGGCGACAATTTCATCTGGATTGAAGCCGGCGGTAGAAACGTCAACGGGGTTCGCACGGGTACCGGCGGCACAAGAACGCTGAAGCTCACCGACATGCAGGCAATTTTGCAGACCGTTCCCCTCATCCGCACCTGCACGCCCCAGGTGGATGCCCGTGCCCAGATCGTCTACCAGAATCAGAACTGGAACACGACTTATCGCGGCGTCTCCTCAGACTATCTCGCCGTTCGCCGCCTCGTCGTGAGCGAAGGCGGCATTTTCTCCGCCGACGAAGTCACCGCCGCTGAAAACGTCGCTCTCCTCGGCCCCACGGTCGTCGGCTATCTCTTCCCGGGAGAAGATGCGCTTGGAAAAACCGTCCGCATCGGGAAACTACCGTTTCGCATCGTCGGCGTCCTTCAGCCCAAGGGGTTCTCCGCGACGGGCCAGGACCAAGACGACTTCATCCTCATTCCCTACACCACGGCCCAGAAAAAAGTGAAAGGCACCGACTGGCTCGACGACATTATGTGCTCCGCGATTTCCGCGCAGGCCATTCAGCCCGCGCGGGAAAGCATCATCGCTCTTCTTCGCGAGCGCCACCACCTCGGCCCCGGCGTCATGGACGACTTCAACATCCGCAGCCCCGAAGAAATCCTCAAAGCCCAGGAAGACGCCAGCAACACGCTCACGATCATGCTCACCTGCGTGGCCCTGGTTTCCCTTCTCGTCGGCGGCATCGGCGTCATGAACATCATGCTCGTGGCCGTCACCGAGCGCCCCCGCGAAATCGGCCTGCACATGGCCGTCGGCGCCACCGAACAGGACATCAAGCTCCGCTTCCTCAGTGAAGCGATCACGCTGACTCTCCTCGGCGGAGTCTTCGGCGTCGCCGGCGGCATCTTTGCCGCGCAGATCCTCGCGCGCCTGTTCGCCTGGCCCATCACCATCTCCACCCTCGCCATCGTCATCGCCGTGCTCTTCGCCGCGTTTACCGGCATCACCTTCGGCTACTATCCCGCCAAGAAGGCGGCCGCGCTCGACCCGATCGAAGCCCTCCGCTATGAATGATTCGCTCTTCATGTTCTTGCAGAACGGCGGCCGTCCGCAGCTACATCTCGGGACAACACTTTTAGACAAAACGCCGTCCAATACTCTTTGACCGTCCTAGGCCCGTGTGCTAGGTTGGTTTTGCATCAACAAATTCGCGGCCATTGAGGGCTATCGCTATTCTCCTGCTTGCCAATTTTCTCTTTCTTGAAAACAATCCTCTCAACATTTTTCTGCAGACCGGCTGGGTCGCCCGCGCCATCCTTGTCATTTTGCTCGTGTTCTCCATCATTTCGTGGGCGATGATTTTCCAGAAGCTCGGCCTCTTCAAGCGCATCAACGGCGAGAGCGATCAATTCCTCCGCATCTTCCGCGCCACGCGCGGCGTTGCCGATCCCAAGGCCCTCGCCACGGCCGGCTCTCCGTTCTCTTCCGTTTACGCGGCCGGCTTCCGCGAGCTTCACAGCCAGGTCTCCGGTGGAAACCCTCACGGCGGCAAGTTGAAAAGCCTCCAGGCGGTCACCGTCAGCATGCAGCTCGCTGCCGCCGAAGAAGTTCGCCGCGTCGAAAAGGGGATGTCCTGGATGGCCACCACCGGCTCCGTCACCCCTTTCATCGGGCTGCTCGGCACGGTCTGGGGCGTCATGGACGCCTTTTCCGGCCTGGGCAGCGCGGGCGCGGCCAGCCTTCGTGCTGTCGCTCCGGGCATCGCTGAAGCGCTCGTCACCACGGCAGCAGGGCTCTTCACCGCCATTCCCGCCGTCATTTTCTATAATCATTTTCTGAACAACATCCGCGGCCTCGCCCAGCGCATGGACAATTTCGCGATGGAAGTCGCCGCGCAGATCGAGAAAACTTACTCCTGAAGATTTTCCGGCCCGCGCGGCCGGGGACACGACGCCATGCCTTCGATCTCCAAACAGACGCAAACCTCGCTCTCCGAGATCAACATGGTCCCGTTCATCGACGTGGTCCTGGTTCTCTTGATCATCTTCATGATCACCGCGCCAATTCTCCAGTCGGGCATCGAAGTCGATCTCCCGAAGACGCTCACGGTCAAGGAAATCAGCGAAGAGCGCCTCGTCATCACCCTCGACCGCACCCAGCGCATCTACCTCGGCAGCAATCCCGTCAACATCCACCAGCTCGGCGCGAAAGTCCGCGCGCAACTTCGCCGGCCGCAGGACGCCGTCTTCCTCCGCTGCGACGAAACCGTTCCCTTTGGCGCGTTCGCTTCCGTGGTTGACACGCTGCGCCAGTCGGGTGTGTCCAACATCAGTATAGTTACTGAGCCGCTCTCCAGCCGGCCACGTACTCAGTGACCTGAGGCTCCATGTACGCCGCCTCCTACGACGACCTCAGCCTCCGCAAAACCCTCTGGTATTCCCTGTTCCTCCACGCCGCTCTGGCAACCGTGCTCGGCGTATCCGCCTTCCTGCAATATCGCAACGGCAATCCCTGGGGCGGAGTCGGCGGCGGCGACGGCAGCATCAGGGTAGGCCTGGTCGGTTCGCTTCCGGGCATTCCCATGCCTAAGCCCGCGGTTGTAACCGATAGCCAGGCCGTCGATCCGACGAAGGGACTTTACAAGGAAGAACCCAAACCCAAAGTTCCGGAACCTCCCACCGACGCCCAGAAGATTCCGCAGTTCGACAAGAACAAGCAGCCCAAACAATATTCCCGCCCATCGCGCGTCTTTGAGCGCAAGACTCCCGTTCCGGACAATGCCGTCCCCTACGGCCGCGGCGGCCAGCCCGATCTTCCGGTTGGCAGCGGCGGCGCCATCGCCGGCGGCGGATCGGGCGGTCTCGGAATCCAGGGCCAGGGCGGCGGAGATTTTGCCACTCGCTATAGCTGGTACGTCGAATCCGTCAAGCGCCGCATCTCCGGCAATTGGCTGCAAAATTCCATCGATCCAAGTGTCCGGGCGGCTCGGACGGCCCACTGCGTCGTCACCTTCACCATCTTCCGCGACGGCACCGTGAAAGATGTTCACATCTCGCAGTCCAGCGGCAACGCCTCCATGGATAATTCCGGCATCCGCGCCGTCCTCAGCTCCAATCCCATGCCCGCGCTGCCGTCCGATTATTCCGGTTCCTTCGTCACGGTCACTTTTGATTTTGATCTGGGGATGTCGCGTTGATTCGCTTCCGCGCCATCGTCTATTCTCTGGTATCGGAGGTGTTCTTGCTCCCTCGCTCCAAATCTCTCGCCGCCGTTTCTTTGTTCGCCGCCGCGCTGCTGCTCTCATCCGCTGCTCCCGCACAAGACTGGTTTCGCACCGGCACCGGCCTCGGCGTGGACAAGCCCCGCATCGCGGTCGCCGATTTCGCTCCCCGCGGCGCTTCCGCGGAACCCCACGGCAAACTTTTCACCGAAGTGGTCCGCAACGACCTCCAGTTTTCAGGAATTCTCGAGCTGGTGAGCCCCAGTTTCTACCCGGTTCCCTCCCCGGCCGTTCCCAATGAGCTGAAGGCGCAGGTCTGGACCGATCCACCGGCTTCTTCACATCTCGTGGCGTTCGGCAACCTCACCGAATCTCCCACTGAGGTCGCCATCGAAGCCTGGCTGTACGATGTTCGCAACACTTCCGCTCCGCCCATCGTCGGCAAGGTTTACCGCGGCTCGCCCACCGACACCCAGGTCCGCAAATTCGCACACCAGTTCGCCGACGAAATTGTCGAAAAACTTTCCGGCGGTCTCCCGGGCGTGGCTGCAACGCAGATCGTTTTCGTCAGCACGCGCACCGGGGCCAAAGAGCTTTGGGTGATGGACTACGACGGCGCCAACCAGCGTCCGCTCACTTCCCTCCGGTCCATCTCGCTTACCCCGCGCTGGTCTCCCGACGCATCGCGCATCGCATTTACCTGTTACGCCTCGGCGTTCGGCGTCGTCAGCCCGCAAATCTGCATCTACTCTCTCGACGCCGGGCGCCCGGTCACGTTTGCCCGTTACCGCGGCACCAACAGCGCCCCCGCGTGGTCTCCCGACGGCTCGCAGATCCTTTTCTCGTCTTCCATGCAGGGGAATCCCGAGCTTTACGTTATGGACTCTTCCGGCGCACGCCCCCGCCGCCTTACCTTCTCCACCGGCGCCAGCACCTCCCCCGCCTGGAATCCGAAGACCGGACAGACGGTCGCCTTTGTCAGCGATCGCGGCGGCATTCCCCATCTCTACCTGATGAACGCCGACGGCACGAATACCCAAAAGCTTGACCTGCCCGACATGGGCTACGTGATTGATCCTGCCTGGTCGCCCAACGGCCAGTTGCTGGCCTTCAGTTGGCGCCGCCCCAGCGGCAATTACGACATTTACGTCATGGACCCCGCCACCCGCCAGATCGTCGAGATCACCCGCGACCAGGGCCGCAACGAGCGTCCCTCGTGGGCTCCCGATGGCCGCCACATCGTCTTTGAGTCCACCAGGTCCGGCTCGCGCCAGATCTGGGTCATGCTGGCCGACGGCTCCCAGCCGCATGCCCTCACGCTCTCGGGCACAAACGCGTCGCCCAACTGGTCTCCGCGATGACGTAACGCGCCGCGCCTCGCTCACGTCTCAGCTCTTGGATTCTTTCGGCTGCCGCCTCCCCTTCACTGGTGGTAGAATCGAGGCCGCAGCGCTTGTTCAAATTGAGGATTTACCACTGAGGAGGGTGTGCATGGTCCCTGCATTCAAGTCGTTTCGTGCTTCCCTGTTGATCGTGTTTGCGGCTGCTGCTTTAGTCGCAGGTTGTGCGAAGAAACCAGTTCAGTCGGCCGCGCCTCCGCCGCCGCCTCCGCCGCCGCCCGCGCAGCCGACGGTCACACTACAGTCCGCGCCCATATCCATCCAGAAGGGCGAGTCCACCACTCTCACCTGGTCTTCCACCAACGCCAC
>OBEQ011658125.1_pt1 | contig 13921 bp, 13 predicted proteins | sample 1670901 | NCBI WGS metagenome assembly OBEQ01 (sample SAMEA104232315, study PRJEB22302) | groundwater metagenome | biome: forest; feature: aquifer; material: groundwater | place: USA | collected 2011-08-07 | depth 5.4 m
CGTGAGTGAATTCTGCCTCAGATTTTCCTCACCAGAAATCTTCGTTTCCCCCCTTGCCTATTTAACCAAAACACTCTCGCCTGTTCCAACTGCTACCTAATACCCCTGATTTACCCAGCACCACTTCCGATGGCAATGTTATGTAAATACTCGGGCTTGGTGTTTTCTATATTGATGGCACATGTATAGGCTTGTCGTCGGCAGTGGTGCTGGGTATACTTGGGGAATGTTTTCTGGCCGCTGGAAAAATGTAGTGCCCTTGATCGGTTTTGTGTTGGCCTTGACCATGCGTCTTTGGCATCTCGGAACGCCGCCGCAAATTGTCAGTGATGAAGTTTCATTTGTGAATGACGGCTGGAGCTATGTCACCCATCAGAACTACTTTGACCCACACCCGCCGCTGGGAAAGCTTGAAATTGGGTTGGTCATGAAGTTTTTTGGCTATCATCCAGTCGCCTGGCGGATGGTCGATGTGGTTGGGGGCGCGCTGATTATCCCATTGCTGTGGTGGGTGACGTGGAGACTGACGAAGCGTCGAGTCGCGGCAAACATTGCCGCGTTGTTGGCCCTGCTAGACGGACTGATGTTAGTTGATTCTCGGCTGGGGCTGATTAATATTCCGTATGTATTGGCAAGTCTGGCAGCTTTCGCCTGTCTCCTGAAAGCGTTTGATACATCTCGTGCTGGCCGATGGTTGTGGTTTGCTGGGACATTGCTCGGAATGGCGTTGGCCACGAAATGGTTAGCGGTTCTGGTTGGAATTCCGATGTTGATCCTGTGGGCGTGGCCACACGTTTTTGGTCAGAAACTTCAATCACGATCTCAACATGATTGGGTGGCAGGATGTTTTTCTTTGGTTATTTGGCCGATGGTCGTGTATGGGTTGGTGTTCGTTATTCATTATTCCTGGCTCGGCACTCCCAGTACCTTTTTCTCAACCAACCTCCAGATGTTGAATTATCATTTGAGCGTGCCATCGATTGGCGACCCAAATCGTCAGCCGTGGTGGGGCTGGTTGTTGGCCTGGCGGCCCTTTCCGTATTGGACGGATGTCAGTTCAGGACGAGTGAGCCTGATTCGATCACTACCAAATCCATTTATCTGGTGGTCGGGGGCCTTACTATTTCTATCCAGCCTGGTTCAAGGGTGGCGCGATGGTCTCGGGCGGCTTTTGAACACGCTCTTACTATTTGCCTGGATACCATTCGTGTTTATTCATCGAATCATGTACAGCTACCATGCCTTACTTTTTGACGTGTGGTTGATTGTGTTTGTGTCCGTAGCTTTAGGAAAACTGTGGGATCGTCATCGCCGACTTGTATTAACATATCTGACGCTGACGCTGGCAGTGTTTATTTGGTTTGCACCGTGGTACCTCAACATTCCGTTATCGCCGCATCAACAAAAACTACGCCAGTGGTTACCGGGGTGGGGGGTGCAGTTGTAAGTAGTAAGTATTCAGTTGTAGGATTTAGGTATGTGGATTAAGGTTGTGGGATTTAAGATTGAGGATTAAAGTACATTTACCCCGTCACCCTGAACCCTGAGGCAAGTACCGTTTTCGAATTGTCGACGTGAAGGGTCTCCATTTCCACTTAAGGTGTTCTTTAGTGAGAAGTCGTGACTCTAGACCAATCACGGGGTAAGCACATTGTAGGATTAAAGTTGAAAGGTTTACGTACTTTCCGTGGTTACTCGATCACGAAGCGCTACAATAGCTGCTTCTGGGTTTTCTGATGCGTCAATAATAGTGAGAACTTCCTCGCGGGTCATGCCTTGCATGGCTAAGTCCTGGCCTAAACGCACCGCTTCGCCAACCATCGGCCCCGCCGGCCAGGCGCAATCGGTTTCAACCAAATCACGTCCCCACAAAATAAGCTCCGGCGGCTGGGCTAACTTTCGTCCGTCAATCTGCTCGCGCCACCAGGCATGATATTTAGTGGTATCAGGAAATTCAGTCGTTCCATCAGCCATGGTAAACGGGCCACGTCCGCGGGGGTCGGCTTCGGAGAGGGTGACCAGGTTTGGAAGGGGGGAAGGCCCACCCTCACGAGCCAGTTTTTTCAGGGCGCGATCAGTAACTTTTTCCCGGTCACGATAGAGCTGGGGCGGGCGCATGTGATTGATGACCAGATTGACAATGCGCTGGATCGACGCTTCAGGCAGGCCAATGCTTTTGAGAAACAGCTCGGTCGGTTTTGCCCCGGCCGCTTCGTGTCCGTGAGCGAGCACCCTACCATCAACGTTTTCAGTGGTGGCGGCTTTGCCGATATCATGTAGCAAAGCGGCGAACATCAATTCCTTTCGTTCATCAAGCCCCATATTTTCTTGACGCGCCAACTCAGCGGCGGTATCAATGACCATCATGGTATGCGTGCCGACATCGCCCTCGGGATGATAGTCAGGATTTTGCGGCGTTGTCCACAGTTTTGCCAGCTCCGGATGCCACCGTTCAAGTTCGCCCACGTCGCGCAGGAGTTCAATGCCGAGCGATGGTTTTTTTCCTTCGACCAAGATTTTCGACCACTCTTCTCGCAAACGCTCTTTCGACAAAACGCCGACATTCTCGACCATTGCTCGCATGATCTTCTTCGTCTCCGGCTCAATCGTTAATCCGAAGCGGGCGGCCGCGGCCGCCCCGCGCAAGACGCGGAGCGCGTCGTCGCCGAATGTTTTTTGATCAACCATCCGCAACGTCTTCGTTCCCAGATCATCAATGCCGTTGAACGGGTCGTACATTTCACCGCTGAGCACATCTTTATAGATGGCGCCGATGGTGAATTCGCGGCGGCGGGCCGCTTCGGTTAATCCGAGGTGAGGCAGAACGTCGACGACCAGATGGTTATGAACCGGACTCTTTTGCGAATCACGTCGTGGCAGAGCGACTTCAACTTTCATTTTGGAAACGGATGATGGCAGAGTATAAATACCAAAACTTTTACCGGCCGGTTTCTCGGCGCGGTATGGACGGAGCAGTGATTCGGCTTCAGCTGAGGACAATCCATGAACCTCAAGATCAAAATCTTTTGGGATCAAGTCCAAGAGCTCATCACGCACCGCCCCGCCCACCAAAAAAGCCTGGCCGCCGCGAGCGCGGACTTCTTCGGACAGTTTTAGCACGACGCCAAAGCTTTCAACCAAGTGGGGGAATTCTGGATGGCGCCCAAATCGCTCGGTGGTTTGTTCAGGCCTGGAGCCCTGTTTGACCGGCGGGGTATCGATATATTGATGTTCAGGCCGGCGCTCATTCATAGCAGGGAGACTAGCATGTTTATCAGGAAGCGCAACCTTGAATGATTATCGTACTTCGGCTATACTCGGGCGGCGATAAAAACGATACCGTGGAAGCGTGGCCGAGTGGTTGTCACCGCACCAGAGCGGAGAGGTGGCCCAGTGGTTGAAGGCACAGCTCTCGAAAAGCTGCTGGCTCGAAAGGGTCTCGTGAGTTCGAATCTCACTCTCTCCGCTCTGGTGCGGGATCCCGCCTGCTCTACTAAAAAATGCAGGGGCGGGAAAGGCGCTCTCGAAAAGCGGTATACCTGAAAAGGTATCAGAGGTTCGAATCCTCTCGCTTCCGCCAACCTACGCTCAGCGGAGCTTCGGTTGGCAGGCCAAGTAAACGATTACATTATGTGGTATGTGTATGGGTTAAAAAGACGGGATGCGTCGTTGTATATCGGATCGACTGATGATATCTATCGTCGACTACGAGAACATCGCGACGGGAGAAGTAAGTCTACCGCCTCATTATTACCTGTTAGTTTAGAGTTCTCTATTGCTGTTAAAACGGAAAAGATTGCCAGAAATCTTGAAAAGTATTTGAAAACTGGTTCTGGTCGAGCCGTGCTGAAGAAAAGAATTTTAACTGACGAAGCCACGGCCGCCGAAGCGTAGCGTAGGTGGACGGGGCGTAGTCAGTCCTTCCGCTTCCGCCAAGAGAACTAAGTATCGTGCGACCTGCGTGCTCCCGAACCATTATTAAACAATTACCATGAAAAAATATTCCCCTTTACTTGTACTTGTATTGTTACTTTTTTCTAACGTTAAAATTGCTAGCGCAGACTTGATAAATCCGGATTTTTTAACAAAAACGTGTAAGCCCGGAGAAACAGAGGTTACATGCAGTTATAAAAGTAAGGATCCGTTCGGACCTCGAACTTCAGATGGGTGCAAGAAATATGCCAGTGACTCCAGTTACTATTACTTGGTCGGCCATGGCTCATCTTTTGGTGGTGAGGAAAAATATTGTTTAAGAATTGGCGCGTCAGGAAATACGAGCGGTGCTCCAAAAAACACTACCAGTATTACTAAGGATAAACTCGTTATCGTCGGTGGAGCAGTGGCTGTTCTTGCGGTAATATCTCTTTTGGTACTTTTTCAAATAAGAAGGAAGAGTGTTCACCGGTAAGTACTTGTTGGTGTTGTTGTCTACGCTTGCGATAGAAATCATCGTAGCTCTGATTTTTGGTTATAGAAATAAGCGCGCGGTGATGAGCATTATCTTCGTAAATTTGATTACGAATCCACTAACCAATTATTTTCTTTGGTTAAATACATACTTTCATTTGTTTTCTGCCGATCTTCTACACGTAATCATGTTAGAAATACTTGTAGTATGTATCGAATGGGGCTTGCTGGTTTTTGCCTTACGTCGGAACATTAGGTCATTATTGCCGTTAGCCTTAACCATGAACTCTGCTTCATTCATCGTAGGATTTATTTTTCTGAAATAGGCATCAAAGCATGTGCTGGAAAAGTTCGGCACTCTTGCCCATCGCATCATACTTTCGACCCCGACCCACCTGCCTCAAATCACACTCTAGGAAAAGCGTCAGAAAAATCATATACTACTTGCGCTGGTCGGGTACTTAACTCGAGTGGCCCGCCCAACCCCCTGGAGCAAGGCCACCATTTGTGCTACAGTAACGCCGTGACAACAACACCTCGATTGTTCGTAGGGCTCCTGGTTGTCAGCGTGGCGGCGGTCTTTTTCTTTGTCCGACCATTTGGCCAGCCGGAACTCTTCGCCTCATCCGGTTGGCAGCAGACAGCTGGGCCCCTCGGCGGCACGGTCACAAAAATGCTGACGGTCAATGGTAAGGTTTGGGCGGCGCTGTATTCCGGGGGCATCTATGAGCTGCGCGGCAAGGCCTGGACGCAGATCGGCATTAACCATGGTTTGCCCGAAAACCGCTCAGCCGACATAGTGCCGGATCCGGTCAACGCCCAGAATGTCTATGCGGCCCAAACGATTGCCTGCGCTGCAAAGTCCGCGGATGGCGGAGCAAACTGGTCCGGACTCTGCGACGGTATTTTGACCGCCGCCGATAGTCCGAATTTTACCTCGCACACGTTGGCCCTCGACCCGGCTGACCCGCGGACCGTCTATCTGCCGGGCAGTCGTTACGATGACACCAGCATGCTATTGGTTTCTTCCGATGGCGGCGCAACGTGGGAAAATCGCTATACCTTCCCGGAGCACCATGATTTCAGCCACCTAGTCTTCTTCAATAACATCATGTATTTGGCCACGCGCCATGATGGCGTGTACATTTCAACGGACAAAGGCGCAACGTGGTCAACGCTCAACACCGGGCTGAGCGACTTGCGGACCATTCGTCTGCTCCAGTTTCATGGCCACCTATATCTCGCCGGCGGACTGTTTCAGTTCAACGTGCGATCCGGCGGCAGACTCTATCGCTTGAGCGACGGCGGAACGTCGTGGTCAGTTGTGGCCGGCCCAAAGTACGTGACCGGCGGATTTGCCAACGCCGCCGGCATCTGGATCGGCGGAGAGGGCGCCGCGTTGTGGAGATCGACCGATGGCCAGGCGTTTTCGAAGCTGGCTGCACAGGGGTTGCCGACAGCCGCGGGGTTTGCCGGTGAAATCGTGGCCGATGGCAACACCGTCTATGTCGGCTTGGCCGGTAGCGGCATTTTTCGTTCACTGGATGGCGGGAAAACATTTGCTGAATTCAACACCGGACTCAAAGCGATCGCCACGCGCGAAGTGCATGTCAATCCCAAAAACGCCAATGAACTCTATGTCGTCACCTGGGATCGACTGGGCATGTACTATTCAAACAATGCGGGCAAAAGTTTCACGGCTGCCGGCACACAGTACAACATTCTGACAGTTGAACCCGACCCCAAGGACTGGCACCACTTCTACCCGACCGGCGACAAGTTTTTCGAGGTAATGCAGAAGGGTTCGGCATTCGTTTGGGTGGAGAAGAAAAAACCAGGACCGGCTTCATCGGTCGTGAAAGCCCTGGCGATCCATCCCAAGAACCCGAACGCTCTGCTGGCGGGAGTGGCCCAACAAGTCGCCGAGCAGCCGCCCGGGTATGGCTTGTGGTACTCGAGTACGGGCGGCCAGCAGTGGAAACGCGCATCAGGCATCGGCAACAAAGCCGTGTACTCCATCTTGTACCACCCGACGAAGCCGAACATCGTCTATGCCTCGGCTCTGGCCGGCGGCGTGTATAAAAGCACGAACAGCGGCCAATCCTTCACGGCCGTCGGCGGCGAGGCGCTCAAATACAGCTACCGCTTGGCCATGGATCCGAGCAATCCCAACCATCTGGTGGCCGGGTCGCAGTTGTTCTTTGCCGGCTTGTCAACGGCTGATCAAATCTCGGGCCAGTTCGGCGGAATCTTCGAAACCAAAGACGGCGGCACAGCTTGGACTGAAATCACCGCCGGGATTCGGAACTACGACGGCACGGATGATCCCGCCGGGTTCCAGGGCTGGGCGTACAATTTCGGCCATCTACCGAACTACGAGCAGATCCTGATTGACCCCAAGAATCCCCAGCACATCACCGTCGGTCATCACGGTGAATCGGTGGTCAGCACCACTGACGGCGGAGCCACCTGGCAAAAACAATCAGCCGGCATGATTCCCGGCAGCATGCACAATTACGCCTATTGCCTAGGGCAATCCAAGAACGGGGCGCGGCAATACAGCTGTACCTGCGGACGCGGGTTGTTTGCCGGGGACGTGGCCTCAGCGACCGGGCAAATAGCTTGGCACACGACCAGCCTGACGGCGCCCGAAGCCTTGGCCGCCGACCAGCCGCTATTTGCGCCGCAGACCGTGGCCCAAGCCCGGGCCATCATTTTGTCCGGCCAGTATAACCATGTGCACTAGTTGTTGCGAAACGGGAGCCGGGGTCGAGATGGGGCCGAACGGGGGACTCGCTAAGACAAGGTAGTATCGGGCGCAATCTACGGATTGTGTGCCAGTAGATATTTTCTGATGAAAATATTTGACATTTTGTGCCATTCAAATCCGAAGACGTGTCGAGGGGAAGCTGCATTTTTCTTCGCCTCCTTATACCTAACTTCAAACTTTTTTGAAGGTTGAATGGTAATTAAACTGATATAGACTCTAGTCAATTTATTTTTTCGTAATTTTTCTTCCCAAGCTTCTACGGCCGCTTTTTCACGCTCTTCGCCTTGCGGGAGGTCAAAAGTATTCTTACAATACTTTTCGTAAAGACGATCGTATTCTTTTACAGGAACGCCTCTTCTAGGATTGAGGTATTCGATGGTTACCCGAATGGGACGATGAGCGAGTTTTTGTCGGAGGTATTGTTCCACCACTGAGTGTCGTGTATCGCCAAGGGAGCCACCCCACCATTTAATGGTAAAGTCTTTATTCAGGTGAGTGAAAACTGTATCGATAAACTTTTTTGTAAACTCGGCACCATCGAAACCTCCGTATGAATATAGAGGATACGTTTTAAGTGGGTCAGCAACTTCGGGCAGGGCCACGGTTGGTCCATTCCAACAAACAAAATCAAATTGGTGCGGCGATATGGATTGAAATAGGTTCGACTCAATAACGGTGATGCGATCTTCTTGGTTGTTGAGAACGGCGTTAAATGTTGCATATCGAACGGCCTTTGGATTAATGTCTGAGGAAATGACCCCTTTAAAGCGGTCAGCTAAAAATAAGGAAATCGCACCCGAACCAGAAGCAAGATCTAAGGCTCGATCACCATGAATACTTCCTAGACGGTCAATAAAAAGAAGGGTTTCATGGGGAAACATAACCCAAATGTCATCTAGACCTCTCGTGAACTTCCGGCCCGTCCTCTTTCTGATCGATAAGAGGAAATCGGTAACGATGAATTTCCCACGAAATGGAAAAACCATAACCTCAGGGAGACACACACCCCTTTCTTGGCGGATGATTCCAGCTCGGCTCAAGGCAGCTGCTTCCTCTCCTAACACGGTTGTTTTTTCATGAAAAAAAAGATCAATATAAGTTTGTAGATGGTTGGAAAAAAGGCTTTGTAGTGCCGGCAGACACGCCTTAATAGTTCTTGGGTTAGTAGATAACATCGGTATAATTTATTTGCTCTTGGTTGAGTGTAGAATTTATATTTTTATTGTCAAGCCCCACAGCAGAGCATACCAGCTCCGTAGGTTCAGTTTCAGGCCAAACAACCACGTGCCAGAGAGAAGACTAAAGTGTATTCGGCATCGTTGGCACCAATACCTTTGCTCTGAAACCCAGACCTTTCGCCGATGGCAGGTGGGGCAAAAGAGGTGGCTACCAAAGATTATCTTGCGAAGTTGCTTCCTAATGTGCGGCCCTGAAGGTATTTGTTGAAGGAATGCGATCATCTGGACAAGGGTAAATGATGAGAGTTTCATCTTACTCTTGTTCCATCTGACCCAGCATACCCCGATACCTTGGCTTGCTAAATCTGCCCAGGTATGCTATAATACAGGAAAATACACATCAAACAGCATGATAGAAAGCAGCAAGCAGAGAGTAGCAAGCACTTCCTTAGCAATATTTTTCTTGCTTGTTTTGTTTGGACGGATCAACTCGGTTCCGGCATCTGCCAGCGGCTTAGACGGAGGTGGCGGAGGTGATAATGGGGGCGGAGGTGGGGGAGACTCGCCGCCGAACACAGCTCCGACTGTTTCCGCTATCCCCCCGGTGCCGGCGACCAACGGATCAGGCCTGGTCACGGTCTATACAACAGTCAGCGACAGCCAGAATGATATGGTTCATCTCCTGGTCGATTATTCGCTTGATGGCGGCTTGACCTGGTCACCGGTTTTGATCGGCACGGTGTCCGGAATCGGAACGTTCTCCACCGCCATGGGCACCATCAGCGGCATTGGCTCGACGTCGTCCGGCAACAACTTGACCTTTACTTGGGACACGAAGGGCAATGGTGTAACGAGCACCACCAACGCTCGGATCAGAATCACGCCGAATGATGGCACGATAGACGGTTCGATCATGACGTCGAATAGTTTTAGCGTGGACAATGTTTCGCCGACAGTCGTCTTAAGCTCAACGGCCGCCAGCCCGACAAACGCCGCACTGATTCCGATGACCGCTACATTTTCTGAGGCCGTGACCGGGTTTGCGCTTGGTGATGTGACGATTGTTCATGGCCTAGCCAGCAATCTCACGCCTATCTCAAGCGCGGTCTATGCCTTTAACGTTACGCCAACTGGCGATGGCACGGTCACTGTGGAAATATCGGCGAATGCAGTTCAGGACGGGGCCGGTAACGGTAGCGCCGCCTCGAACCATTTCAGTTTGAGCTATGACGGGACGGCCCCATCCGTGACTATCGTGTCGAATGAAGTCACGAATGGCGGAAGCACAACCGTCGGCTCACTGGCTTTTCATGCAACCTTCAGCGAATCGGTCAGCGGATTTGCGGCCGATGATATAACGATCGTCAATGCCACGCTGAGCGGATTCACCGCCGTCTCGGACATGGTCTATGATTTCACTATACTACCCGCGACGAACAGCGCGGTTAGCATTAATGTCGCGGCCAACCGGGCGGCAGACACGGCTGGCAACGGCAATACGGCCGCCGCCCAATACACGTTTACCACAGCCCCAGCTTTGGTAACGCCTACTCCTCCACCCGGCCCGGCGCCGAGTCCAGGTGGCGCGGCCCTTCCAAGTGTTCGGGTGACGCCGAGCAATCCACATAGAGCCAAGCTCCCTAGTGTTACCGACAAAACTCCTGCTGTAACAAAATTTCCCCCAGTTGTACCGGCGACAACGGTGAATAACGGGCCGACCCCGCCGACTCCGCTGACCGCGATCACCGGCAAGCCGGCGCTATTCGACGTAATTTCAGCACCGGTCCAATCAACAAAGCCGTGGGTAACCCCCTTTGTGGTTTGGTCGATTATCGTGGAAATAGTATCTGGGCTATTCGTACTATTTGTGGTTCGGAAGATTAGGGCGTACGCCGTAGCGAGGTCAAAAAAAACCGAGGTAGCTACGACTGCTTAAAAACCACGTAAAAAAATGAAAATAATTTTCAAAAAGAAATCAGTACATATCATTGCCCACACGTGTTTACTCGCGGCGATAGCGGGCTTCATGCTCATGTTGCCCTTCGAGCGGGCGGCGGTATTTGCTCAAGTGAATTCCACCAACAATGCTCGAGTTGAGACCAGTAACGCCGGGCTGGAGGTGAAAGTGGCGCCGGGAGAGTCATTACCAATTTCAGTCAAGTTATCAAACTTTGGCGGAGGCCAGAGAGTGGATGTGCTTGTTCGATACGGAATCTTTACGAGTGCCGGAGATGAAATCTATCAAAGCGACGAGACGGTGGCGGTGGAAACCACGGCTAGTTTTGTTAAAACCATACAACTTCCGGCGACGACGAAGCCCGGAACCTATGTCGCAAAAACATCGATCACCTATGCTGGTCAACTGGTTCCCGCGACCACTCAGTTTTCGTTCAGGGTCGAGCGAAAAATTCTTGGATTGTGGCAAAGCGATTTCTGGTTGTATGGCGGAGGCACTCTGGTGGTCAGTATGCTGATGCTGGCGCTCGGACATGCCTTGATCAAACGCCGCCGCGCCATGAGGTTCACGCCATTTGATTATTCCGATGTGCCCCACGATCAGCGTACGTTCTATGAGATTTTAAGCGATACGATTATGGAAATGCGCGAGCGGGTCGGCGATGAAGCCCTAGTTATTGCCTCAAACATTGGCGGACTCAAAGTTGATAAAAATAATGGTCGAGTGCTGGCCCTGACCGAACATCCATCAAAGATTATTGCCACGCTCGTATCCGAGTACGAAAAGCTCCTTGGCAAAAAAGTCAGTTTCTCATTTCGAAGAGAAAAAACAGCTTCATAAATTTATTAACTTTCCACCGCAGGCGGATCCGCCTCGGCCGGAAAAAGAAACATTATGAAACCACAAAAAACAATCTTGGTAGTAGAAGATGAGAAAAGCCTCCGCCAGGCCGTCGTTGATATTCTTCGCCTCAAAAAGTTCCTACCCCTGGAAGCAAAAAACGGTCGAGAAGGAGTCAAGCTGGCGCTCGCAAAGCACCCCGACCTTATCTTACTTGACCTGATTATGCCGGAGATGGACGGCATGACCGCGCTGAAAAAGATTCGCCAAGACGCCTGGGGCGCGAACGTGCCGGTCATCATTCTGACCAACTTAAGCGCGACCAGCGAACAGTTGGTGGAAGATATGGTAACGCATAAGCCAATGCATTATTTAATTAAATCAGATTGGAAGCTTCATGATGTGGTCAAGAAGATTGAAGAGATATTGGAGATGCAAGGCACTGTATGATAAAAAAAGACTTGGTATCTTGCCTCTTTTCAAGAGCTTTAAAAAAAGTTTCTACCTGGCCGGCGGAACCTCCCTGGCTTTACACATAGGGCATCGCGACAGTGTTGATTTTGATTTCGGCAGTGAGGAAAACAGAGATACCAAAGAATTGTTTGAACGATTGAGAGGGATTTTTAAAGGACATATCTTCAAAGAAGCCGAGAAACTTTCAAGCCAGGTCTTTCAGTGAGAAAGGGTGGATAGCTTCTAAAAAGTTTGCTATACTGGGGCTATGACGATTGGCGATTTTGTAAAGAAAAGGAAGCATCTGTTTTGGTCAACGAGAAATTATGATGGTCTTTCACCCGGCGCCGTCGTGGAGGGTATTTTGAATTACGGCGATTGGGATGATGTGCAAGGGATGATCAAAATCTTAGGCATGCAAAAGACCGCCCAGGTTTTCCGTCGCCAGTCCACTCCCGACAAGTTTGGCCGGCAGAACTATCGCCCGGAAATTAAACATTATTTTACTTTATATTTTGACAAACATGCGAATGCGTAAAGAAGTTCTCACCAAAGAGCAGATCAAGCTGTTGCCTTTGATGGCTGAATTTTCCCGAGATTTCGGACTGGTCGGCGGCACAGCCATCGCTCTTCATCTTGGCCATCGTCGATCCGTTGACTTTGATCTTTTTTCCAAAAAAAAATTCGGTAACCAAAGCTTGCTCAATAAAATCCGGCGTCACTTTACCACCGATGAAATTATCGTCAATACTTTGGGGGAGCTGACGCTCATGGTCAAAGGAGTTAAATGTACTTTTTACCAATTCCCCTGGCGGCTCGATTACCCGGTTACTTTTGAGGGAATCAGATTGGCCGACCTGGCAACTCTGGCCGCGATGAAGGCCTTCGCCCTGGGTCAAAGAGCAAAATGGAAAGATTATGTGGATTTGTATTTTATCATCAAAGATCATTTTTCGATCGCCGAAATATCACAACAAGGCAAAAAGTTTTTTGCGGGTAACTTTAATGAAAAACTGTTCAGAAGCCAACTGGCCTATTTTGCAGGCATTCATTACGAAGAACAAGTGGAATTTATGCCTGGGTTTGAAGTTCCCGATGCCATAATCAAAAAAGCGCTGGTGGAATTTAGTTTAGAACAATAATGAGGTCATGTTCGAAAAAGTGAAAGATACCTTAAGAGATGATGTTAAAAAACTTAGGACTATTTAAACATGAGATACCTCATGGGCCAGAATATTATCCCGCCCTGCTGGTGGATAACTTCTCAAAGTTATGATATAATCTGCGTATACGGCTATAAAAGACCTATGAATAAGTATATTTTCTCACCAGCCTCCGCCCAAGGCGGATCCCCGCCTGACGGACGGGCAGGCGCCTCTGGCGGAAAAAGTACTCTCTCTCTCGTAAACTCGTAAAAACTTCTTCAATAGAGCCTGGTCGTTCTGCCAACTTTTGCGTTGGTAGTTTTTATTTATGAACCCCGTTAGACATCTTTAATATTTCAAAGTTTATTAGAAGATGTATTGCGAGGGTGTAAAAAATCATTATGGAAACACAACAAAAAATGTCTAACGGGATGAACAAAAAACTTATTATTTCCGCATCCAATAACCCAGCCCTCAAAGCCAAACAACTCGCCAGGATAGCGCAGGAAAAGGAGTGGGTCAGAAACAAGCTGGTGGTGACGGCGAAACAACTGGCCGTGATCGCGAAAGACCGGGAACGGGTTAGGCGGAAGCTCGCCCTGACGGCCAAGGAAAAGGAACGTGTCAGGAATAAACTGGTAGTAACGGCTAAACGACTTGCTGTGATCGCCAAAAAATTGGAGGAAAGAGAAAAAAAACTAAAGATTATTTTTCGAATATTGCCGGTAGGGATTGCCGTTTTAGATGTTGAAGGCAAGGTGGTCTATGACAATCATGCGCTGGAAAGTATTTTAGGTATGACCAAAAAAAGTTTGTTTAGAGGAGATTATAAAAAACGAACCTATCTAAAATATGATGGCTCCATAATGGTGCCGGCTGAAGAGTTTGCTAGCGCCAGGGCGATGAAAGAGCAAAGGGAGGTTAATAATGTTGAAACAGGCGTGGTGAAGGAAGACGGTAGCATTGTCTGGTTAAGTGTTAATGCTATTCCTGTTAAATTTCCAGATTGGAAGATGCTTGTTGTTTCCATGGATATTACCGAGCGCAAGAAGGCAGAACAAAATTTAATCGCAAAAGCTAAACAACTCGCCACGATCGCCAAAGAAAAGGAAGTTGTTAGGCTAGAGCTGGCTGCGGCGACTGATGAGTTAGCTCGCAAAGAAAAATTGGC
>OBEQ012901274.1_pt1 | contig 13920 bp, 12 predicted proteins | sample 1670901 | NCBI WGS metagenome assembly OBEQ01 (sample SAMEA104232315, study PRJEB22302) | groundwater metagenome | biome: forest; feature: aquifer; material: groundwater | place: USA | collected 2011-08-07 | depth 5.4 m
CCCATCGTGCCCCTCGACGATTCGCCCTCGGCGCCGGTGGTGAGCGTCGTCAGTTTCCGCTACTGGAAGCGCACGCTCGATGGGGACCCGTCCGTCGTCGGATCCACGCTCGATCTCAACGGTGTGCCGGTGACCATCGTCGGCGTGGCCGCACCGGAGTTCTACGGCGACAGGCTCCAACCCGATCCGCCGAGCTTCTGGATTCCGATCTCCGCCGATCGCCAACTGGACCCTCAGCGCAACCTGGTAGACGATCCCGACGAGTATTGGCTGTATCTGATGGGACGGCTGACGGCAAACGCCTCAGCGACGGAGAAGCAGGCCCGGCTGACCGTGGCGCTTCAGAGCTGGCTCCTCGCGCGGGACGGGTCGAGCGTCTCCGCCGAGCGCCGAAGGGAGATCTCGAACAGTCGTGTCGAACTGAATCCGGGCCGGAGCGGTGTCACTCGTATGCAGCGGAATTACTCGCAGACGTTGCGACTGCTGTTTGGGATCTCGGCTGCGGTCTTGCTGATCACGTGCGCGAATCTCGCCAATCTGCTGCTGGCGCGTGGTACGGCGCGCCGTGTCGAACGATCGGTCCGGCTCGCATTGGGAGCCAGTCGGGGACGTCTCCTGAGGCAATCGCTCACCGAGAGCCTGACACTGGCGCTTGCCGGCGGCGCGCTGGCGCTCCTCGTCGCCTCAGCGGGTACCAGGTTGCTCGTCGTCCTGGTCTTCCGCGGTGCGGAGTATGTCCCCATTCAGATCGTCCCCGACGTTCGCGTTCTCGCGTTTACGTTCGCGCTCTCGTGCGGCGCGGCCATTGTGTTCGGGTTGCTGCCGGCGATCCGCATGAGCTCCAACATTGCGCCCGCGATCAAAGGCGGGGGCAGACTTGGGTGGGGCCAGGCACTGATCATCGGGGAAGTGGCGCTGTCGGTGGTTCTGCTGGCTGTCGCTGTCTCGTTCGCGCGCAGCCTCGCGAACGTCGCTGGCCAGGCATTTGGTTTCGATCGCGAGCACGTCCTGATCGTCGACGTGGATCCGGGGCTCGCCCGCTATGAATACAGCCGGCTTGCGCCGTTGTATCAGCAGATGGATTCACGCTTGAACGCGTTGCCTGGCGTGACGAGCGCGAGCTTCTCGCACTACAGCCCGTTCAACGGCTGTTGCTGGGCGTTCAGTGTTGCGGTCGAGGGCTATGTGCCAAGACCGCAGGAAAGCACGAGGGCGCTGCTGAACCGCGTCTCACCGCGCTATTTCGAGACGCTCGGCACGAAGGTGCTGCGAGGCCGTGTCCTCGACGAGCACGATACGCCGGTGTCACGACGCGTCGCCGTGGTGACCGAAGCGTTCGTCCACCGCTTTCTGCTCACCGGCGATCCGATGGGCAGGCGCTTCGGCATTGGCGACGGCAACAGCGGCGATCTCGAGATCGTCGGCGTGGTCGGGAACGCCAAGTATGACGATCCCCGTGGCGAGCCGCCGCCAATGGCATTCTTGCCCTTGCTGCAGGTGAAGCCGGGCGACGAGCTGCATTCGGCCTATATCCGTTCCGTCGAGATTCGCTCGACGGCCAATCCGACGGCGGTTGCAGGACAAGTCAGACAGGCCCTGGCCGACATCGACCCTGGCCTTCCGGTGCTGCGCGTCAACACGCTGTCGGACCACGTGGACCGCACGCTGAACCAGGAGAGGGTCATCGCCGATCTGGCGGTGTTCTTCGGGCTGGTCGCACTCGTGCTGACCTGCGTCGGGCTGTATGGCTTGATGGCCTACCTGGTCCAACGGCGAACCAGCGAAATCGGCATTCGCATCGCGTTGGGTGCGCGCCCTGGCGTCGTGGTTGGGATGGTGATTAGTAAAGCTCTGACTCAAGGTGTCGTCGGGCTACTGGTCGGCATCCCAGCCGCGTTTGCGATGAGTCAACTCGTCGCCAACCAGTTGTACGGCGTCAGCCCGACCGATCCCAAAAACTCCGCCGCAGCGGCTCTCGTGCTCATGCTGTGCATCACCATCGCGGGGTACGTGCCGGCGCGACGCGCCAGCCGGATTGACCCGATGAAAGCCCTCAGACACGAATAGAACGGACCAGCCATGTCTCGATGGAGCCGGTTCTTCCTCAGGCTGTCGAACGTCGTTTGGCACACACGTGCGGAACCGGAGCTCGCACGCGAGATCACCTCGCACCTGACGCTGCTCCAGGACGATTTTCAGCGCCGCGGGCTGACGGCCGACGAGGCGCGCGTGGCGGCCCGTCGCGCGTTCGGCGGCGTCGAGCAGACGAAAGAGCGTCACCGCGACGCGCGCTCGTTCGTGTGGCTGGACGATGCGCGCCGTGACGTGCTGTACGCCGCGCGCACGCTCCGCAAGACGCCCGGTTTCACCGCGACCGCGGTGCTGACCCTTGCCCTCGGCATCGGCGCCAACGTGACGATCTTCACGCTGCTCGATGCGGTCGTGTTCAAGCCGCTGCCGGTGCCGGCCGCCGGCGAACTGGTGACGTTGTACGAGAACGGCCCCGAGGGAACTCCCGATTCGACCGGCGGCTCCGGACGATTCCTGCTCTTCAGCTATCCGCGATTCGAGCGGCTCGAACAGACGCTGGGCCCGCTCGGCTCGATGGCCGCCGTCACGCGCAGCGCGCTGTTCAACGTCCGCGTGCCTGGCGCGGCCACCGCGCAGTTCCACTACGTGCAGCTGGCGTCCGGGCGCTACTTCCAGACGCTGGGCGTATCGGCGGCGCGGGGCCGTCTCTGGACCGCAGACGACGCGCGTCTCGATCGTGTGTCGCCGGTCGCCGTGATCAGCGACGGATTCTGGAAGCGCATGATGGGTGGCAGCGGCGCCGCCATCGGGCAGAGCCTCATCGTCAACGGCGTGACCGTGACGGTGGTGGGTATCACGCCGCCGGGATTCGGCGGCATGTGGACCGATCGGGAAGCCGATGTGTGGCTGCCGATCGCCTTGCAGCCGGCGCTGCACTATCAGAACAATTCGAGCTCCTACGGCCGGTTCGAAGGCGACAGTTCGTGGCTGGCGCAGGATCTGGTCTCCTGGGTGAATGTCGTCGCTCGCGTCGCCGCGCCGGGCCAGCCTCAGGCGATCGCCCGGCTGAAGGCGGCCAATCAGCAGGGCCTGGAGGCGCTCGCCCAGACATTCGAGAACCCGAAAAACCGGACCGAGATGCTCGCGCACACGCTCGTCGTGGAGTCGCTCGCGCGGGGATTCTCCGGCCTGCGGGCGCGGTTCTCCCACGCGCTGTTCGCGCTGACCGCCATGGTGGCCGTCGTGCTGCTCGTGACCTGCGCCAACATCGCGAACCTGCTGCTGGCGCGCGCGGTGGGACGCGCGCGCGATCTTGCCATCCGGATCTCGCTCGGCGCCAGCAACGGCCGCCTGGTCCGCCAGTGTCTGGCGGAGAGCCTCACGCTCGCCTTGGCCGGCGGCGCCGGCGGCGTGTGGTTCGCTGGATGGGCGAGCGGCTTTCTCGCGCACCAGGTGCTCGCCACATCGAGTCCGTTGCCGACGGTCTTTTCGCCGGACACGCGGGTGTTGATGTTCGCGACCGGTCTGTCGCTGGCGACGGCGCTGGTGTTCGGGCTGGCGCCCGCGCTTCGCGCCATTCAAGTGGGACGGATTGCGGCCGCCGCGAACCAGCGTCAGGGCGTGAGCCAGGTGGCGGCCAGGGGCATGCAATCGCTCGTGGTCGGCCAGCTCGCGCTGTCGGTCGTCGTCGTCTTTGCCGCGATTCTGCTTGGCCGGACGCTGATCAACCTCACGCGGATCGAAACCGGGTTTGCGAGCGATCAACTCGTGACCGCATCCTTCGATCCGATTACCAGCGGGTATGTGTCCGAGCCGTACGCGCCGCTCGCCCATCGTCTCGTCGCGGCCGTTCGTGCCGTGCCTGGTGTCCGTTCGGTCTCGGCGTCGAGATGCGGCTTGGTGGCCGGATGTTCGTCCTCGAGCTCGGTTCACATGGAGGGCGCCGAGGCGGTTGTCTCATCGAACATGAACTGGGTGAGTCCGGCGTACTTTCTCACCACCGGCATTCCACTTGTCGCGGGGCGCGAGTTCGACGAGCGCGATAGCCAGCACGCCGCTCGAGTGGCGATTGTCAACGAGTCGATCGCCCGGCGTTACTTTCCTGGCCAGAATCCGATCGGCCGGCGGATTGGATCTGCGCAGCTCGACACCGAAATCGTCGGCGTCGCGCGCGATGCGCACACGCAGACGCTGCACGAGCCGCCGGTTCCGATGGTCTACTACCCGATCGACCAGCGGCCTGCGGCCCGCTACACGACCATCACCAATCTCGACGTGCGCGTCGCGGGTGACCCGCGACAGGTGATCGCTGACGTCCGAACGGCGATTCGAGGCTCCGAACCAGGGCTGTTGCTCATCGACGTCGGCCTGATGTCGGCGCGCGTGGCGCGCGACCTCAGCCGGGAGCGGGTCGTGGCGTACCTCGCATTCAGTTTTGGTCTGCTCACGCTGCTTCTCGCGTCGCTGGGACTCTACGGCGTGCTGTCGTACGGTGTGACGCGTCGCACGCAGGAGATCGGCGTGCGGATGGCGCTCGGCGCGCGGCGTGCTGAAGTGATGGGGTCGGTGCTCCGCCAGAGTCTGCGATTGACGATCGCGGGGATCGCGCTCGGTCTCGCCGGCGCGGCGGCCGTGTCGCGGTACCTCTCGGGCATGCTGTTCGAGGTCGCCCCGCTGGATCCGGTAGCGTTTCTCGCGGTTGGCGGCACGTTCGGGCTGGTGATGACGCTGGCGGCGTACGTGCCGGCGCGGCGCGCCACGAGAGTCGATCCGCTCGTCGCGTTGCGCTGCGAGTAGTGAAGGATGGGCGCCATGCGACGATTACTCCATCGGTTGCTCAATGCGGTTCGGCCGCATCGCGCGGAACCGAGTCTGACACGCGAAGTCGCCGCGCACCTCACGTTGCTCGAGGACGACTTCCGGACGCGTGGCTTCAGCGCCGAAGAAGCGCGCCTTGCCGCGCGGCGCGCGTTCGGCGGCGTCGAGCAGATGAAAGACCGTCATCGCGACGCGCGGTCGTTCACCTGGCTCGACGACGCGCGGAGAGATGGCGCCCACGCGGGACGGCTGCTGCGGCGCGATCTGCTTTTCGCGTTGACCGCCGTGATCTCGCTCGCCATCGGCATCGGCGCCAACACGACGATCTTCACTATCGCCAACGCTGTGCTGTTCCGGCGTCCCGCGGGGATCGCCGAGCCCGGCCGCCTCGTCGACATCGGCACTCGCACACCGGGCGGCGGTTTCGGCAACAGCTCCTATCCCAACTACCTGGACCTGCGTCAGCGGACCACGACGCTGGACGGTGTGTACGCCTATTCGCTGTTCCCGCGCGCGATGAGCCTCACGGGCGCCGGCGGTGCTCGGGGATCCGAACGGATCTTCGGCACGCTGGTCACCGGCAACTACTTCGCCGTGCTTGGCGCGGTTCCGGCGGCGGGGAGCCTGTTCAACCTGGACGAAACCGAGGGAGAAGGCGCGGACGCGGTCGTATTGAGCCACCGCTTCTGGACGCGGCGATTCAGTCAGGATCCGACGGTCGTCGGCCGCGCGGTCACGCTGAACGGGCATCCGTTCACCATCGTCGGCGTGGCGGCCGAGGGATTCCAGGGCACCGGCATTCGTGCGGGTGACGTGTGGGTGCCGATGCGCACCCTCACCGCGGCGTCGTCGCTGACGGATCGCGCGTCCCTAACCGACGGCCATGGCCTCACTGGCGACAAACAAGCGGCGCGCGCGCTCCGTCAGCGCACCGGTCACGTTGCGATACCGCCCACGGATGTGCCCTTCCGCTGCCCGACGGCTTGATTTGTCCATGCGCCCAGCATGATCGTTTCGTGACTTCAGTACAAGCGGTAATTTCGCGGCGGGCCCTAATATAAACCGGATCAAGCTCAAATCACGGGTTTGAATGACCGGACCGTAGTGAAGTGCAGACTGACCCCCGATCAGGCAAAAACGAGTGGCCCCACCAGGCGAAACTTGACATGCGCTCGACGTCGCAATGAAAAAATCTGTACACTGCAGGTGTTTATGACTGGTGGCAACGCACGAGTTCTGATAATTGATGATGATCCAGGCACCCTCTTAACGTATCGTGCGATTCTACGGCTCAACCGCTATGAAGTCGCCACCGCATCGAGCGGCGGAGAGGGCCTGGCTCACCTTAAGAGAGACGACGACTTTGGCCTGATCTTGGTCGACCTGCGACTACCCGATATGTCCGGGTTAGAGGTGTTGGCTGAAGCTTCCAGGAGCCAGCCCGACGTCCCCGTCGTCATGGTCAGCGCATGGTGGACCGAGGCGTCCGAGCTGGCCTCAAAGCGGCTCGGTGCGGTCGATTTCTTCGGCAAGTCGGCCGACGCGGATTACCTTGTGGAGACGGTGCGAAGGAACCTGCGAAACGCCCAGGCTTCAGCGACCGAGCATATCGACGCCCTTGGAATGCCGCTAATCAATCACGCCGCAACTCGTTGGGCGAGCGTCATCGTGTCCGTCACGCGGTTGACGGCCGATCCGGCGACGATCGCGGAGTGGGGGCAGGGGGTGGGGAAAGCCCCAGCGACGCTCAAGGTATGGTGTACCGCCGCAGGGGTTCATGCTGGAGATTCATTAAGTTTTGCCCGCCTCCTTCGCGTGGTAACTTTTTATGCCGGTCAGCATTGTGACTGGTACAACATGCTTGCCATCATCGACTCCCGCACACTAGATAGGCTTCTGGAACGAGGTGGCCTGTTCAAGAACGGAACCGTTCCTGATCTTGATACGTTCCTGAGAAATCAGCGATTGATTGCAGCATCTGTTCTCTTGTCAGCGGTGCGCGCTCTTCTGGACAGCCTGGCGTAAGACGTCGGTCATTCCTTGCAGGTGAAATTACATCTGTATTTACAGCCATTTGAGCCTTGTCTGTGCCAGTCAACCAATCTATTCTCCGCAGCTTGACAGCGTCGGAAACGCCGTGAAGATCGCGGCCGTGATACGACTCTGTCACTCCCGTGTTTCAAAGAGTCGAGTCGGCTCGTCTCCAAAAAGCGTGATGACAATTCAACTCACTGATAGCGATGGATATAGAGTAATTGGCGTCTACGGGCCGATTTATGTCATCCGTCCATCGTCCGGTTACGCGCACCGAACACTCGCGCTCGGGCAAGGCCGGGAATCGCACTAGATATATTTTCAGTCAAACTGACCCACTACCAGAGGGCCTTCGCGCTTGACACGCAGTCGGGGTGGTGGAAGAGGCCACTATGAAAACGCGAATAGAAACGCTGTCTCACTGGGCAACCCTGCTCGCTTCTCTTTTCGTGATCATGCTCGTGGGGCTCCAACTGAAGGAGCGCTGGCTTGCACAGCCTGCCCACGGCGCAGCACCATCGAATGCGACGGAGCGGGTAACTGACCTCCGGGTTGAAATCCCCAGGGAGGCAGTCAAAGGCAGCGAGCAGGCCAAAGTTGCGTTCATTGAGTTCTCGGATTTTCAGTGCCCATTCTGTGGGATGCATGAGCGTGAGACGTCTCCAATTATTCAGAAGGAGTTTGTCGACTCCGGCAAGGTGAGGTATGCCTTCCGCAACTTCCCTCTGACTCGAATTCACCCGTTTGCGCAGAACGCAGGCGTAGCCGCCCTCTGTGCAGCCGAACAAAACAAATTCTGGCCCATGCACGATCGGCTCTTCAACGATCAGAAGATGCTTGACGTGCCTGACTTATTGCGTCATGCACAAGATATACATCTGAATCAGTACACCTTCAAGGAGTGTCTTGATCGAGGTCTGAGTCCAGCCCTGAGTCTGGACATTGACGAGGCCAACCGTGTTGGCGTAACGTCGACGCCGACATTCTTAATCGGAACGGTCCAGCCTGATGGCAAAATCCTCGTCCTCACGAAGATACATGGCGCGCAGCCGATCTCTGTCTTTCGTGCTGCGCTCGAGGAGGCCCTGAAGAATTCAACGCGACCAGGGCGCACTTGATGCGAAAGGAGAGAACTGCTGCGAACCACGCGGAACCAATTCGACGGTTATGTGAATTCAGGCCGTAATGGAGGAAATATGAACAGATGGATCATCGTGCGCTTATTGTTCTTTTCGCTCGTAGCCCTAACGTTCTCCAATCGAACGATCTTTGCGGACTCGAACGCTTGCGATGTCTGCTCCGAGGTACTCGCGAACTTTCATGCCTGCGACGGCTGCACCATCACGACACTCGGATCGTGCCAGTGGACCAATATCGAGCAAAACGAAGCCAACTGCCTCCGGCCCTCCTGCGTCTGTGTCAGTGACCGGGATCGCGGGTGCGGCGGACCGTATATTTGATCCGGTTTGGGGTAACTGCCAGAAACAGGAAAGAAGAGGTGCCCTCCTGGATGGGTGACACTACTTTGTCAGGTTGACTGTGCGCCGATCTCAGCAACCTGACAAAGTGGTGGTAGAGAACCGGTCGTTTGAGCGACCGAGGAGGACACCGATGGAGAGATGTACCACGCGCGCGACTCAACTCGATCGGCTCGCCACCGATGAGGTCTGTCAGGTGCTGGAGGAGTTCGGCTTTCTCGGACCCCCTCAGCGCACAAGCGGGAATCGAACGGCCGTCGAGGATCTTCTTCGCTGCCTCACTACCTACAGCGACCGGATGCTACCAGACGTCTCGGGCCGCGGGTACGCGATCGGCAGCGGCGCTCTTCTCTCTTGCATCGCCTCGAGATCCTCGTTTCAATGACCGTTAAGACGTTTCCCCGTCATCATCCTGGCGCTGTTCCGGTTCTTCGCATTTGCGGTCAGTCGCGTCCGGTTGCTGAGCATAGGTAATTTGGAGGCTCAGGTGGACAGCAGAACGGGCGGCCGGTTTGATCGCAATGAATCGCTGGTGCTCAGACGTTTGTGAGGGTAAGAAATGGCGATGAACAGGCTGATTGTTGCCGCTAGCATTTACGCCGCGACAGGTTCTGTAGTCTACGCACAGCCGTTGGTGAATCCCTCATCACAGACTCAACCAGCCCGCGATCGGCCAGTCTCGATTGCCACCGCGGTGATCAGCGGGCGAGTCATCGCTGCGGACACGGGTGTTCCCCTTCGGCGCGCTCGGCTGCTGCTCGCCGGAAGCGCTCTTCAAGAGACGCGTACGATTGACACTGACGCTGAAGGACGGTATGAGTTCGACGGTCTCCCGCCTGGCCGGTATAGCCTATCCGCATCGAGAAACGGATATCTCAGATTGCTCTACGCACAGAGACGACCGAACGGCCTTGCGCGTCCATTGCAACTGTCGGCGGGTCAAGCTTTGACCAGGGCAGACTTCTCTCTCCCCAGAATGAGCATACTGTCTGGGCGAATCACTGACGAAGCGCAAGAGCCGATGGAAGGCTGTACCGTGATGGCCTATCAAGTCACACAATCGGTGGCCGGAGCTGGCTTGGTGCCTGCCGCGGTCACAGTAACTGACGCGAGTGGCGCCTTCCGACTCCTTTCGTTAGCCCCCGGCGACTACTGGTTGCGGGCGGCTAGCTCCGAAACATGGACCGTGGAGCGGGACGGGCACCGGGAGAGCGGGTCGTATTCGCCAACTTACTATCCGGGCATGCTGTTTGCGCATGAAGCTCAGACCGTGACATTGCCGCTTGGACAGGAACTGGAGCACATAGATTTTGCGCTGATTCCAGGGCGCGCTGTGTCTGTCTCTGGAACGGCATTCAGTTCGAGGGGAAGGCCGTTAGAAGGTAAGAGTCTCTTTCTGGCAGAGGACAATGCGACATCTTCGAATGGAGTGAAGGGCGGAATAATCAAGATGTTTAGCTCAGCGTCGACTGCTTCTGACGGGTCGTTTCGCTTCAAAAGCGTTCCCACTGGCAGCTACAAAATCCAGCTTAGCCTTGCTCCGGATGGAACCGCGCCCGCAGAGGCCGCATCAATGCCCATAGATGTCGCCGATGCCGACATCGAGGGTTTGCTAGTCACCACGTCGCCTGGCGGCAAGATCAGCGGCATACTGGAAACAGAAACTGGCGGAGCGCCGTCCTTCAGCCCGTCGCGCATTCACATGGTCGCGCGCACGCGTGGCTCGGACATCGTCCCACTCAAAACGGATGGTCAGTCCGGCATGGTAGAGGGTGATTGGAAATTTGTGATTAGCGGTGTGTTCGGAGCCGCATTGATTCGACCTTTGGGACTGCCGGAGGGGTGGTACCTGAAGCGCGTTGACATGAATGGTCAGGACGTAACGGATACTGAGCTCAAGCCTCAGCGATCCGTGGATGGCGTTCGTGTCGTACTAACCGACAAAGTCGCCAGTGTAAGCGGGACAGTCGTTGATCAGCGCGGAAAAGCTGTTGATGACTTCGTCGTCGTGCTTTTCCCTGCGGACGAGAGGAGGTGGGGTAACGATTCCGCGAAATTCGTTCGGGCCTCTAGAGCCGACCAAACTCGGCACTTCAGGATCAGTAATCCACCACCTGGCGATTACCAAGTCGTTGCTCTCGACGACGTGGAGCCCGGTCAATGGTTGGATCAAGCGTTCCTGCATGAGATAGAAGGGTCAGCAGTGACGATCAGCTTGCACGAAGCCGAAGCAAAAGTCATGGAGCTTAAACTTTTGGCGACCAGTCGGTAGGCCAGTTGTGTTTTGTTCCGGGCGGCTCAACGCGGCCATTCGTACGTTGCGCGATCAGGCGGGTAACGGGCTCGGCGGCATTCGCCTCGCGAAACACACCGTGCCGACTGGCGTGAACACCGGCGTCAACACGGGTTCCGGCTTTTGCTGGTTCTACGGATCGCACGAGGACTTCGACGCCGCCACCCTCAAGACGCTGTATCCAACGCACGCGGCGTACGTGGCCGCGGTGAAAGGCGTCACCGAGAAGAACGTGAAAGCCGGCTACATTCTGAAAATCGATGGCGACATGACGATCGCCGACGCCGAACGCTCGACGATCGGCGTACGCTAAGGAAACCCGATATTGAACGAACACGACCGCCGGACATTTCTGACCATGCTAACCGGACTCGCGGCCCCGCCGTCGCTCGCCGCCGCGCGGGGCCAGCCGCCAACGCCGGCTGTCGCCGGACCGATCGACATCAGCTGGTTCGACACATTCAAGGGCAAGCACAAGCAGGTCTTCGATCTCGGATCGTTCGATCTGTCGATCGACTCGCCGCTGCGCCAGCCCGTGAACTATTTCGCCGGGCACCGCGAGGTCTCGAAACTCGAGCCCCCCGTCGACATCAACGTGCTCATCGCGATCTCACACGGGGCGTTCCCGATGAACGCGACCGACGCGCTGTGGGAAAAGTTCCAGCTGGGCGAGCACTGGAACATCAAGGATCCGCAGTCGGGCAAAGCGTCGACGCGCAACATCTTCCTCGGCGCCGCGACGGCCCCTAGCGGCGCTTCGGTGCGCGGACTGCAGGCGCTCGGCGTCGTGTTCTGGCAGTGCAACTTCGCGCTGGGCTCGATTGCATCGCAGCTGGCGCAAAAAACCGGCCTCAAGGTGGAGGACATTCAGACCGATCTCGCTGCGGGCCTGCTGCCAGGCGTCCGGCTCGTGCCGGCGCACACTTGGGCGATCGGCTTCGTCCAGGAGCGCGGCTTTACGTACGAGAAACTGTAGAAATAGGATGCACAATCTCGCCGTGCGGTACCAGCCGGCACCAGACGCGGCGGGGCCGTCGTGGCTCACGGTCCTCGGGCGCACGAAGGGCAGTCTGTGGAGTCTTGATCTCTTTCGATGCGAATCGGCGATCCTGGCACGCACTGGGTGCTCGTCGTGATGGACCGGTACACGCGTCGCCTCGTGGCCCTTCGCTACGAGTAGGAGCGTTCGGGTTGGAGCGGGGTCTAATCCGCCATGCCAGACACCCCAGACACGATTCGGCTACAGGAGATTCAGCAGGAGTTGGCGGCCGGGTGGATCGCGCGTGATCGCGCCACGATCGAGCAGCTGATTGCGCCCGACCGGAAGGTCACCCACGTGGCTGGGCAGCGGCTCACACGGTCAGATGTGTTTCGGGACATGTTCGAGACGAACGCGAACCGCATCGAATCGATGACGGTGGGCGAGGTCGATGTCCGCGTGTTCGGCGATACGGCCGTCGTGACCGGACGCACGCGCGCATGCGGCTCTCAGTCAGGCGTCAGGTACGACGTCACGCTGCGATTCACGGACGTGTTCGTACGCCGCCAGGGTGACTGGCAAGCGGTGGCTTCGCACGCCACGCTTCTCCCACTCTAGAAATCAGGGTCGGACACCGCGCCGCGCGGGCGGCCCGACCGTCCGCGGGTTTCCGCGACGAGGCTATCGCGTTGGGATGACTTCGAGCGCCGCGCCGAACGCCTTGCCGGCCACCGTCCGCAGGCCGCGATCGAAAGTGGCCAACACGCCCTTGTTCCGACACGCCAACGCCAGCAGGTACGCATCCGTGAGCTGCCGAAAACCGGACAACGCCGGCTCCATGCCTTTGAGCGCCGCAGGCAGTTGGAGATTGTCGGGCCAGAATTCGTGAGCAGGATGCGCCAGGTTCCCGGCCAGCAACGTCGACGCTTCCGGCGGCGTGAGGGCATCGCGCGAAAAGGCCGGATTCGACACGATCCGTACGAAACCGAGCTGCGTGAGCGGGCACGTCGCCCACCGGGCGTTCCCGCGGGCGCTGAACCATCGGTGGGCGATCTCGTGGTGCTCGTGAGCCGGCCAGAGCAGCGCCGTGAGGATGTTGAGATCCAGCAGCGCCGTGTTCACGGCAGGTCTTCGCGGAGCCGATCGACCAGCGACGCCGTGACTTTGGGTGATCGTTGATTCAAGCGCATGACGCGGAGCCCGCTGCGCGTTTCGGTGGCCATCGGACGTTCGGCGCCCTGCCGAACCAGTTCGCTCACTGCCTTGCCGAGTGTCAGCCGATGACGGGCCGCGTGCACCTTCGCGGCTTTGAGGGCATCATCCTCGAGTTGGAGTGTGGTTCTCGCCATACACGCATCATATCATCAGAATGATGCGTCCTTCTCATCTTGATGCGTTGACTGGTTGACGGACCGCGTCCGATCACGCAATGGGGACGGGAAAGGCGTCAGGGACCGCGGTCAGAGGGCCACGGGGCCTGACGCCTGCGTGGTCCGGCTGAAGCCGGACTCGACCGAGAGCTACTGGGTGCGCGCGGCGTTGGGCAGTGCGAACGCCAGATACTCGCCGGAGTACGCGCCGCCGCCGACCGCGACGATGATGTACTGCTTGCCGTCCACCGAGTAGGTCATCGGCGATCCGGACTGTGGCGCGGGCATCCAGACCGCGCCGACTTCCCGTCCCGTCTGCTTGTCGTACGCGCGGAGCATCGCGCCGCGCTGGCGTCCCGGCGGCGCGGTGATCTGCGGATCGCCCATCACCACGAGCGTCTTCGTCACCATCAGCCCGACGCCTGATGTCCCCGCTTGACCGGTTTTCGGAATCGTCTTCCCGGCGAGCAGCGGATGCGTGCGGATGTTGTCCGGCGTGTCGCCGTGCGGCACCTGCCACATCAGGTCGCCTCGGTCGAGATTAATGGCCGCGAGCGTTCCGTACGGCGGCTTCACCATCGGCAGCCCCTGGACGTTGAGCCCCTCCCCCGCGCCTCCACCAGCCGGCGTGGCCGCGGGAGGTGGCGGTGTCTGCTGTGGCGGCCGCTGCGGCGCGTCAGCCGCGCAGCAGTCGCCCGGCCCGAGCACGACGCGGAAATTCTCGCCGGCGATCCCCGCCACGTAGCCGATGTCCGAGAACCCCTTGGGCGGAGCGACAAGTGATCGCGCGCCGACTCCCATGTTGCCCGCCTGCGCGTACACGACGTGCATTTCCGGATCGGCGCCGGAACCGGGCCAGTTCGTCGCCGTCGACGCGACGAGGGCGCCGTAGAGCGGTCCGTTGACGTTGCCGACGAC
>OBEQ011480372.1_pt1 | contig 13919 bp, 13 predicted proteins | sample 1670901 | NCBI WGS metagenome assembly OBEQ01 (sample SAMEA104232315, study PRJEB22302) | groundwater metagenome | biome: forest; feature: aquifer; material: groundwater | place: USA | collected 2011-08-07 | depth 5.4 m
GGCGACGCGTGGAAACTTATGTTGCTATCTCAACGCCTTGTCCACGTGGTCGTAAAGCAATGATTTGCGATCGTATTCCACCTGGTTCGCGAGTAGGATCTGTTGGGCAAGTATGCCCAGAAGCTACAAGTACACATCGATAACCTGGACCTTCACCTTTTGGCCGCTCATTGCTTATTCCACAACAAATGCCAGTGACGATAGATTTTTCTGGAAGTTCTTCTCCTACTTTTCTTTGTTCAAGCACAACATTACGTCTAGGTCGCATAAGCACTATCACATGTGGGCAAATATTTCTTGCTTTTTCAACCATTTTCTCCGTCAACCATGGATTGCATTCAATTGTTACTGCCATAGATTTCATTTACCTGCACTAACGAAGCGACACCCCGGAAGGTGAAATGAGGCGACACAGCTAGACGATTAAAGAATAATTCAATCCAACCTTATATCCCTTCTTAGTACTTCAGGGTTTAATAAGTTCATAGCTAATACAATATCTTTATCTCTGAAATCCTCTGATCGACTAGTAGGAGCGAAATGCAACGCCGTGCTAAAGCGTTTGCTCAGTTTCACAGGTTTCATTAAGTCTTTAATTTGACCTGTGGTAACAGTCTCATTAAAATCTGCATGCTGGTCAAACACTAATTGATATTCCTCTCGTGTTCGAGGAGGGAACGTTTCTGCAAACGTCTCAACAACACTCTTGGTGGCTTGCCACGTGTTTTCCCACCCTAAAGAAAATGCCAGTCTTCTTCTTTCAATATCTAAATCTTGCCTGTGCATGATGCTTATTGCCGAAAATAGAGGATTGCGTGCATCGTCTATAGCGCCGACGATCAGCGCTCCCACGTGCTTTCTTCCAACATCTATAGGAAGACCTCGTGTCATTTCTTCTAATCGGGAGATTTGGACTGCAAGAACGTCAAGACACTGTTTCGCATATTCTTCTGGCAGCAAATAATTGGGAAATCCAGCGTCAATTAACTGTTCACGTGTTAGAGTCTGTTTTGGAAGTTGTGTTCTTGCAGGGGCAGCTTTGACCTCTCCGGGTTGTTCAATGCCTGGTGGTTTATTTCCATGTATTTTCAGCGCTCGACGAAGTGTGCTTTCGCTTCCTGGAGAAAATTCTGCTATTTGATGAGGTGTTAGGTCGGCGGCTATGCACCGCTGAATAAGTCCAAATTGATCTATTGTGTATGTTCGAGAACCCGGTCCACTTGCTAGCTTCGGCCCATTAGCGGCTGCTTCCATAGCCGCACCAAGTTCTTCTTGGGAAATTCCGATACTTTGTCTCTTAAAAATCACTCCGCCAATGGTCGGTGGCGGGGGTTGATCTGCTATAGGACCAATTAATTCTGGAGTTATTCCAGTACGTTTTTCCGTTCTTGCTAAGGGATCATTCTCATAACTCATAACTCATAACTCATAACTAATAGTATAAGTTATTGTGTCAAGTTTTGGGAAAAAAGGAATGCGCACCACCAAAAACGCCCCTTGCGGGGCGTTTCAAATTCATTTCAAGTTTTTATTCACAGAACGTAAAAAAAACTCAAGACAGTCTCCATAGCAGGTTTTTTTGTACGTTCTAGTATCCCTTGGAACCTGTGGATCCTGATGGAGTCGAAGGAGCTTTCTTTTCCATCATACCGGCGCCTGTGGCTTTGGGTTGGTTGATGGGCATGGATTTTGGTGTTGCTCCCATGCTGGGATTGTCTATCATCATGTTTTTATTTAGCTTCACTACTTGGACTGGTTGGACTGGCGGGGTTCCCCAGACGAGGACTTTCTCACCTTGCCACCATTCTTTGCCATCTTTCACCACTGCTACGTTGTAGTAGTAGGTGACTCCACTTTTGAGATAGTTGATTTTTACACTCATGGCATTTGAGGGCACCATTGGTACCGAGTACCAATAGCCTTTCTGACCAGCTTCTCTATAGTAGACGTTGTAGTTACTGGCACCACTTACCGGCTTTATCCATGCCGATGCTGATACCCATCCGGCAATTGGCGTAGACGTCTGCGCCTGTTGATTAGCTTGTGCTTTGGGCGCAGGGGAAACAGCACTCCATGTGCTTGTGGTTGAACCTGCCCAAAATCTCTTCTCTCCAGACCACCAATACTCTTTGCCGGAGCCGTCAACAGCTGCAAGGTTGTAGACATAGGCTACTCCCGGCTTTAGATACTTGATGGTGTAGTTGACTGCATTTGCTGGAACGTTTGGCACAGAGTGGGTGAACATCTTTTCTCCCGCTTCTCGGAAGTAGAGGTTGTATGAGGCTGCTCCATCGGCTGTTTTCCACCAAATGGTTGCCGATCCGTTTCCTGCCACAGGACTTGCTGCTAATGCATCACCCTTTACAAAAAAAGTGAAAATAAGAACCAGGGAAAAAATACCAAAAAGTTTATATAAATTTTTCATAGTTATCCCAGTATGGGGGTTTTTTTTACCTTCTGTCAACTCACTTAAACTATCCAATAATGCATCAAAACCGGTCAATATGGGAAAAAGCACTAAAGAGGGACTGCAAAAATCATCACTCTTACGTAGCTTAGGACTTACGCATTTCTTCTTCGAGTGAGGGAACGTCTGACGTTCCCGAATCGAGAAGTTCTCGACTGCGGGACGCACCATCCGGTGCATCCCTACGCTCGAACAATAAATATTTTGCGTAAGTCCTGGTACATCTCCAAAATCACAACCCAGAACTTATATAGTGTGCTCCCAGGCTTTTCTTCCTTTTTACTGCGGCCTTGGTGATGAGTCTGGCTACCATAAGCATGTTCGTCGTTTCTGCCAGAGACGCCGATATTTTTTCCTGCTTTTTCAACTTGGCCTCCAGTTTTACGAGAGTTTGCAGTGCTTTTTGAAGATCTTCTGTTTGTCTCACAATGCCTACATGTTTCCACATCAGGCGTCTTATGGAGTTTCTCTCCTTGTTGTCGGGCGGGTGGCAAATGAACGATAGCGGCCTGAGCGCGAAAGTTTTGATTTGTATTGGAAGCGTATTGACGATTTTGGGAAGACGCAGAGGAAAGACGACGGCTTCAAGAAGAGAGTTTGAAGCTAGTCTATTGGCTCCATGGACGCCGGTACAGGCAACTTCGCCAAAGGCAAACAGATTGGGAATCGTCGTTCTTCCAAATTCATCGACCCGGACGCCTCCACAGCTATAGTGAGCAGCAGGTGTGACGGGGACTGGCTTGTGGGTTAAGTCAAAACCTCTGGTTTTTAACTCCTTATATATATTGGGAAATCGACTTGTGATATGTTTGGCGTCTTTATGGGAAATGTCTAAATATGTAGGCCCTTTTTTTTGCTCTTCCCAGATGGCTCGAGCCACTATATCTCGAGGTGCAAGCTCTAATCTTGGATCGTAGCGATTCATGAATCGTTCTCTTTTACCATTGAGAAGATACGCTCCCTCCCCTCGCAATGCTTCTGAAAGAAGGAAAAGAGGAGACTTACCCTGGGCCAGAGCCGTAGGGTGGAATTGGATAAACTCAAGATCTTTTATTTTTGCCCCCGCGCGGTACGCCATGGCAACGCCATCACCTGTGGCCACAGTTGGATTAGTTGTCCACTCGTATATTTGTCCCAAGCCTCCGGTTGCCAGGATCACTCCTCGACTAAAGATAGGCCTTACTTTCCCATTTTTGACAACAAGAGCTCCAAAGCATGTTTTGTTGCGAGTGATCAAATCAAGGGTAAAAGAATGCTCCCAAAATCGGATGTTCGTTTCTTTGCGCGCCTTGGAAAGGAGCGCTGTTTCGATCGCGCGGCCGGTAAAATCAGTTACATGGAGAATGCGATTTTTGCTGTGCGCTGCTTCCCGAGATGGGCTTAAATTCCCGCTTTTTCTGTCAAATACGACACCTTGGTTTTGGAGCCAATCTATGGCGCCGGGTCCGCCACGCACGAGGATTTCAACTATTTTCTTGTCATTGTGATAGGCTCCGGCCACGAGTGTGTCTCGGATATGACTCTCAAAACTATCATCTTTTTCCACAACAGCAGCTATTCCCCCCTGGGCGAGTGCTGTAGAGCTGTCAGCAAGGGCTCCTTTACTTACTACAAGAACCTTGCCAAAGTCTTTAAGCGTCAAAGCGCTTGTAAGGCCAGCAAGGCCGGAACCAATGATGAGAAAATCTGTCTTCATTTTGTCTTATTGTAAATTTTACACTTAGTCGCATATAATAGCAATAGAAATCAGAAGTCCTCGGATGGTGGACGGCATGGAGTCATCTTATGATAAAAAGCCAGGCAACTAATGGTAACGGCGAATATCAAAATCTCCAACACGATCTCATCGACGAGATCAACTTCTGGCGGAAAAAAAGGAACGCCCTTATCATCGCCCACAACTACCAGATTCCTGCGATTCAGGATTTGGCAGATTTTGTGGGGGATTCTCTCGAACTTTCTCAAAAGGCGGCAGTTACAGATAGTAAACTCATAGTCTTTTGCGGTGTGCATTTTATGGCTGAATCCGCATCGATATTTTCTCCAGATAAGACGGTTCTCATTCCGGATCTCAACGCAGGCTGCAGTCTGGCTGCCTCGATTGACGCAAGGGAGCTTCGACGGTGGAAAAGGAAGTATCCCGATGCGGTGGTTGTCTCCTATGTCAATACAAGTGCTGAAGTGAAAGCAGAGAGCGATTACTGCTGCACCTCCTCCAATGCTGTGGCTATCGTCAATAGTATTCCGGCCAGCCAACCCATCCTTTTTGTCCCGGATATGTTTTTGGGAGATTTTGTCGCCCGCACCACAGGGCGGAAAAACATGATCATTTACCCTGGAGAATGTCATGTTCACGGGCGTGTGCGGCCAGCGGATATCAATGAAAAAATGAGCGAGCATCCCAAAGCGGAATTCCTCATTCATCCTGAATGCGGATGCGTGTCTACCTGCATGCACTATGCAGCAAGCGGGGATATAGATAGTTCAAATACAAAAATTCTCTCCACAGGAGGCATGATGCGCCATGTCAAGGTTTCTCCAACTAAAGAATTCGTTATCGCCACGGAAACAGGAATCCTTCACCGGCTTAAAAAAGAAAATCCATCCAAGTCATTTGTTGCTCTTCGGGATGATATGGTTTGCCAGTTTATGAAGATGATCACGCTTCCAAAGCTTCTCCATAGCCTCAAAAATCTCGAATACGAAGTCAAAGTGCCGAGAGGTATTGCCCAGCGAGCCAAAATCCCTATCCAGAGAATGCTCGACTTATCAAATTAGAACGTAGGTGTCAATATAAGTACACCTGGAAGGTGTACTAGCTTGACACCTGGAAAAGTTATATGGATAAATCATTTATTGTTGATAGATACTTCCAAAAATCCCACATCCTTACTCCTACCAATAGGGAATATGCCCAAACACTGACTACTTTATTTACCTGGCTCACCCAAAATGACCATATCCAATCAGATCAAACAACTATATATATGCATCTTAAAGGATCATCAACTGCTTCCATCGTTGCTCACGAAGATGGCGTGCTTGCGGGGATGGAAGATCTCCAATTTCTCCTGGAAAAACAGACTCCACTCACTCTTGTGGCTAAAAAAAAGGATGGAGAAAAGATTAAGCGGGGAGACGTGGTGGCCCGTCTAGAAGGAGATATTGCCGACATTCTTTCCCTTGAGCGCACAATCCTAAACTTCCTCCAACGCCTCTCGGGTATTGCCACGCAAACAAACCGCCTCATCCTTCTTCTTAAGAGCGCTTCTTCAATAAAGGTCAATGTAAAACTTCTACCTTCGAACCTCGAACCTCAAGGTCGAGCTTCAAGCATCTACCATCAAGCGTCAAAATCTCATTTCCACCCGCCTCTAATCGCTGCTACCCGCAAAACCCCTTGGATGCAGATAGATAAAAAAGCCGTATCCATTGGTGGTGGACTTACGCATAGGCTTTCCCTCGCTGACGGGGTTTTGATTAAAGACAACCACTTGGATGCACTTTACCACCTGGGAGGTGATTTAGCTAGGACACCTAGGGAAAATTACGAGAGATCGGCTATAAACAAGGCACTTATGCTTATTCTTACCAAAGTAAAAGATACTCTGATTGAAGTTGAGGTTACCGACAGATATGGTGCTTTTGAAGCACTGGAAGTGTTTAAACAATCGGGGAAAGGAAATTACCTGGCAATTATGTTGGATAACTTCGTTCCATCCAAAGCTAAAACAACACTCGCAGTTCTAAAAAAACGCTACGATCTCTCCCGGGTAGTTATAGAAGCTTCAGGAGGAATAGGGGAGGATAATGTAGTTGAGTGGGCACAAACAGGTGTCGACATTCTTTCTCTGGGTAGCCTCACACATTCTGCCCGAGCGCTTGACTTGTCACTTTCTCTTAGGGACTAGGTGCTAGGAACTAGGGGTAGGGGATAGGGCATAGGGTTTAGGGAGCTAAGGGTGAATTTGCAATTAGACAATTCGAAAATTTGCAATTTGTTTACAGTATCTGTACAAACGTGAGTTTGTGGCTGCGGAATGTGTAGAGCTCTGCCGGCCTGGCTTTCTCCTGCTTCCGTTTCTCTCCGGTTGCGTACAGTATCTGGAGTGAGAGGATTTTTTTCCGAAAATTCCTCTTATCCAAGCTTCTCCCAAGCACAATCTCATAGGTACTTTGAAGCTCACTCAAGGTAAAAGTTTGGGGAAGAAGGCCAAAAATAATATTGGTGTACTCCACTTTTCCCTGGAGCCGCTTTACTGCGTACTCGATAATCTCCTCATCAGCCAGGTTTTGCTCAAGGCCAGCAACCCACGTCCAGTTTTTGCGCGCTTCTTTGTCTATCTTGTGGCTGGGTAAGAGGACGTAGTAAACGACGGCAACTTCTTTCTTGGGGCCATTGGCAGTCGAGAATGTGTACAACTGTTCAGAATAGGGGTTTACTAAAGAAAGCTCGATCGTCGCCTTGAGGAGCTCATCAGCAGATTGGTCAAGCGACATGCTTTCGCGCTCCTTTAGCATAGGCAGACTTTCATGTTTTAAGAAGACGGAGAGCTTTCCTTTTACGATGGTAAAAATTACTAGCTTGACAGAAAGACTACTCATGTTAAGAAGAGTATAGCATTTTAGTCTTTAGTCTTTAGTCTTTAGTCTTTGGTCTTTGGTCTTTGGTTGTAAACCGTCTGTGCAGAATAGAATCAACACTCGTTAGTCGGCCATACATAACTACTCTCTTTTTGGATAGAAGAGATATTCCTAAGGTTTCAATGATATAAATTGATATACTTTTTAGTATATTGATTATTTTATATAGAGATATTTGATCGGAAAAGCTGAACAGTACGATTAAGAGAACAAAATCCGAACAAAAAATTAACCGTAAGGGAAAAATATATGTCTATTTTAATATATAATAATATATCAAAATACATCCTAGGGTTTGTCGACTATTTACCGCATAAATAGCGCTTTAGGGAGAAGCAGGCGATTCTTGGCTCTCGATGAGTAAAGGCACTATCTTAAAGAAATATTATATAGGTTATAGAAAAAAGTCTGGCACTCGGGATGGGGAGAATGATAGAAAAGGGGGGTATCAGTTCTTTTTCCGGAGTGCTAAAGTTTATTTGGATTGTTAAATCAAGCAAATAGTATTATTTTTGATTTCTTGTCTGTAGGAAGATTTTGATCTATTAAGATGAAAAACCATAGGACTTTTATGAAAATTTTTCACTAATTTTATCTAAATTATAAACTTATAATATATAAAAGAGTTTAATAGCCTCTTGTTGGGTGCGTGAACTTTTACCTGATCACTCCCAATCTTGTGCATTGTTTGGCTAATACGATATACTAGAACGAATATCAAAACCTGTATCAAAAAATCGTTTCAACAGTATAAACAATAGTAGGGGAAAAAAATAGTGTTTCTTATTGTTTTAATGAAAGAGTAAGGTTTTGAACGTTCTTTACTTGGGAACATGGACGCAGTCAAGTGGATGCTCACACCTAATTTTTAATATAATTTGATATATAAATATATATTTAAGTTATAATAAATGAATACAGATAGACCTACAAAAAAAAGCATAAATACAACTGTATCTGACCAGTCACCAGTCCAAATTCTCCGGAAAGCGTTGGAGTCGGTTCTCGTTGAACTTGACATAAACGCTTCCGCTCTCAAATTTGAACACCCGGCTATAGAGTCTCACGGAGACTATGCCACCAATATAGCCCTCATTGCTTTTGGGAAGAAGGGGAAAGAATTAGATAGTAAAAACCCTGGGGACTTAGCGACACTTATTGTTGAAACACTCCAAAAACAAAAAGATCTTTCTACAATCGTCTCTTCAATTTCTGTCGAAGGTCCGGGATTTATCAATTTCCATCTTGCTCCAGCAGTCCTTATCCATGAGCTCGCTACCATTACCCAGTTGAAAGATGGCTATGGGAGGAATACATCGAGTCCCAAGCGGGTCTTTATTGAATACGCCCATCCCAACACCCACAAAGAAATCCATATTGGCCACCTGCGCACCCTGACCACGGGAGAGGCGCTGGCTCGTATCTTGGAAGCCTCGGGAGCGAGGGTTTTTCGAGCCAACTACCAAGGGGATATTGGTCCACACGTGGCCAAGGCAGTCTATGGGCTCAAAAACATCCTCAAAGAAGAGAAGCTTGGTCTTGCTACAGTGCGGGCATGGTCATCCACAGACAAAGCACATCTTTTGGGTCGTGCCTACGTCCGGGGGAACGAAGTGTATGAAACAAATAAACCAGACGTAGACAAGCTCAATATGGAGCTTTATATGGGCATAGGCGAAGACTTTCCTTTGTATCAGGAGACGAGGCAATGGAGTTTAGATTACTACGATGAGTTTTATACCAGATTTTACACCCATTTTGACCATCTTTTCTTTGAAAGCCAGATGGTTGACTGCGGCAAAAAGAGAGTGCTTGAGAATGTGGGAAAAATATTTGAAAAAAATGAGGGTGCGATTATTTTCCCAGGAGAAAAATACGGCCTCCATACGCGGGTTTTCCTGACGAAAGTTGGGAATCCCACCTATGAGGGAAAAGAGATGTGCAATGGGTTTTCGGAATATGAAGCATTCCCCTTTGACCAGAAAATCCACGTAGTCGGTAAAGATCAAGGAGGCTATTTTGAGGTTGTGTTTAAAGCGCTTGAGCTTATTGACCCAAAAAAGTTTGAAGGGAAACAGCACCATCTGGCTATGGGCCTGGTGAGCCTGAAAGATCGCAAGATGAGCTCGCGAACGGGGGAAATTCTCACCGTAGACTGGCTGATTGGTGAAGTAAACAAACAGGTCGAGGCGCAATTTAGCGAGGCGAAAATCCAGGGAGAAGATCGAGAAAAAGTAATCGAGGAAGTGGCGATTGGCGCGATAAAGTACTCGGTGCTCCGGGTAGCTACATCACAAGATGCAGTGTTTGATATAGAAAAGAGTATTTCTTTAGCCGGGGATTCGGGTCCCTACCTTCAGTACACATACGCTCGGTGCCAGAGCGTCCTGCGACAAATGACAAATGACAAATTACAAATGACAAATGAAGGAATTGCATTAAATTCTGAAGAGGAGAGTGTGCTTCGGTACCTCTCTCGGTTCCCCGAAGTGGTGGAGGAAGCGGGGAGAAAGTTGGAACCAAGTGTGGTGGCAAATTATCTCTACGAGCTTGCCAAACGGTTTAACACGTTTTACCACGACCACTCTGTTTTGAAGGCGGAAAATGAGGCGACAAGAGATTTTCGGATACAGCTGACCCAAGCGACAGCCCAAGTCCTCAAAAACGGCCTCTATCTCCTGGGTATCAAGGCTCCGGAGAGGATGTAAATTCTAGACTGTCCTGAGGACCTTTGCAAGAGGACCTCTTACAAAGATTGTTGTGACAATCTAAACTTTATGAACGGTATTAGCTACACCTACAATCTGACCGCCTATGACTCTTTATATGTAGCAACGGCACAGGAAGAAAACTGCCAGTTAATTAGCGATGACCGGAAGGGGCATGGTAAAATTACCGATGGTACAGTTCTCATGCTGGAGGATTATAAGCCTCATTCATAATTTTTACTTTTAATATTTATTCTGTTCTGACGACCTCGATTGTATTATTTGACATATTATATAATATATCATATACTAGTGAGCATGCTACAGTCTATAAACGCGCTCACGCTTCGGCAAAAATTTGGAGAAGTTATTGATCGGGTCGTAAGAACGGGCCAGCCTATCATCATTGAAAGGCAAAATAAACCCCTGGTTGTCTTGTATCCTTATGCAGAAAAAAAGGAAGAAATAGAGCGGAAAGCGCAAGATACACACAACGCTTCTACGATGACCCGTTTATTTTCCTTGCGAAAACAATGGGGGAAGGGTAAAAAACAGGAGGATTCCACAGTCCTTATCCGCCGCATGCGGGAGGAACGGTATGGAAAATATCATGAATAAAAAGATTGTGGTCGATGCATCGGTCGTCATCGAATGGTTTAACGATGAAAAGGGAAGTGAGGAAGCAATCAAACTTTTTGGGCAAGCTCTCTCTCAATCTATCACCCTTATCGCTCCGTCTCTTTTGCTTTATGAGATAGGGAATATATTTCTTCAGAGTGGAAAAAGCTCTCAACAAATCGATGAAGCAATAGAACTTATAAAAGAAAGCAATCTCCAACTGAAAAACATATCTTTTAATGAACTTTCTTCTATCCTCGATAGAGGAGCCAAGGATGATCTTACCTTTTATGATGCCGCGTATTTGTCTTTGGCGATCCAGGAAAAAGCAGACCTGTGGACTGCAGACAAAAAACTCTCTCAAGCGGGAAAATCCATCCGCACCCATCTGATTTCTTGACTCGTAGGAAGTATTGTTCTTCATGAGCTTCGAGCTACCCTTGCCCACAGAAAAGAGAGAAGGTGGCAAGGAGTATAAAGTTGCAGTTAAGGTAACAGCTTATCAAAGCTAAAAAGTCTGATGGCTTAAACCATCGGACTATTCAAGATCCACTACTGAATATCAATCAGAGGTCAAAGTAAATTCCATTGGAAATGCTTCTACCCGTTTACGTCTGCCGTTATAAAATAGTAACCCGCGTTGCCAGCCTTCATTTGTCTTGGTAAATCGACGTATTCTTCCAAAGCAGTGGTAAGTTGCGGGATGATTTGGGCGTGTCTGCGAAATATAACGCCACTTAAATATTCCGTTGATCGAATGGCTCGGGGAGTCATATTTTCTATCGTGACGGCAAATCCAAGTTGATCAAGCATTCCTACGACTTCATCGACAGGTGGATTTAACCACTGCCGGCGAAATAAGTGATCACCATCGTCTGTCGGAAAGTAATCGGAGATCACAATTCTCGCGTCGGGTGCACTAACTCTTCTTGCTTCACCAAGCACTTTTTGAGGATCTTGTGCATGACCCAGGCTGTCAACAAATAAAATTCGGTCAATGGAACCATCTAGGAGGCCTTGCTCATGATAGTCCATGAAAGACAGATGTAATCCCGTTTGTGCTGAAGGCCGAGTCGCGGCTATTTGTTGGGCAGTTCTTAACTGATCTTCCACAATATTTGTTGCGATGACATGTACACCGGGCACGTGATCGGTGATCCAAAAAGCAGTCGCGCCATATCCGCATCCAGCATCAAGGACTGTTTGTCCGGCACGTATATCTGCTCGCGTGACGACTTCAGAAATGGTTTTTTGCAGTGCGCCTTTATGACTTCCACCGGATTCATAATCCAGACCGCTATGTATGCATGGTGGAGCCGTAGGAGCAGGCATAGCCCCATGGATATTGGCATACATTGCGGCTACTTCAGGATTAAGAGACATACGCAGTTTAAAAAAACAAATAGTTAGTCGTTAAGAGGATGTTGGTGGATTATTTATTGATGATAAATTCCACAAAAAAAACACCTCTCTTTCAAATCATTCATTGAAAAGACGAGGTGTAAACTCGCGGTGCCACTTCTCTTTGCTTTATCGTTGCCGACAAAGCCTTGTAAGCTGCTTTTTATTATTGTTGCCAACAACCAACACAGCTTATCTTCTATGACGGGAAGTACGAACGTAATCCGCCTTTGGCGGAAACGTTCCTATGCCGGATTCTCTTAGTCACCTTTGATATGCTTTACCCTGAGCGAAGTCGAAGGGTTTCCGAGAATCAACGCTTCTTCGTTTATCGAAGAAATCTACCGGGGGAAAGTCCGGTATAGTAGCGTTTTTATATTAAATTGTTAAGAAATCTATACTTGAGTATAGACTATGATTATGCGTTTGTCAAAAAGCAAATTTTAAAAGCGTAGCCCTTGAAAATGCTGTCGTAACGATATAATTTTCCATAATTTCACGATTCATAATCCTTATTTTCCATTTACCAGGGTGCGTGCGTAGCCCATCATTGTCTCATTTAATGCCACACTTGTTCCCGGCCTATTGATCCTGTCAAAAACCTTTCTTGTCTCTCCTGGCAAAGATGTTGTGCTCATGATGAAAGGTCTGCCTCTTGAAAGTCCAAAGTCCACGGCCCATTCGCCAATTGGTTTACCAATCTTTCCTTCAGCTTTATTATACAAATATCTCGTCACATCCTGTATTTCCTCAAATACTGATGCGGCGCGGATGCCGCAGATAGCCGTCAAAACCTTCTCTGTGGTTGTCCAGGCGGGTTTGCCAGTAAACGTAGGGTCTAGTAGTTTTACAAAACTTCCCGCAAACTTGGGTTGACTGCCAGGAGATTCGCGCTGAAAGATAATGCGTACTTCTGTGGTGCCAATGTGTGGTTCGCCTTTTTCATCCCTCTGAATATAGGTATCCATGGGCTTATACTCCTGAATCACATACCAATCTAAAAGTCCCCTTTGCTTCCGAGCCCAAAGGTCAGCGGAGTAGGTTGTCCCGACTATACCATTCTCCCCTTCATCATCTGTTCCTGGTTGATAGATTCTGTATCGTTGTTCCCCAGGCAGGATAAAGACTATCCCAGAAGATTGGTTTCCCTCTCCCCGTGGCCTCAAAACCACGCCATTATCCTTGTATTTGTTCAACATGTTAACGAGAGTCTGTACACTGAAGGATTGTGTCTTCGGTTGATACTTTCCCAGTCCGCAGGCATCAATAAATTGAGCCAACTTCAGCTTATCACCTGTGATAGCACGCAGCTCTCTGGGAATAACATGATGGGGTACCATATCGAAGACGCGTCGTACAACGCCGGGAGTGGCAGGGGAAGTGTGGGGATCAAAGAGAACATTTGGAGGTGGCATAAGATCTTCTCGCCATACATGAGTCCCGTCTGCTGCTCCTGTAGGAGAAAGGAAAACTCCTCGTATAAATCCCTGGTTAAGATCTTCTAGTTTCTGGTGCTTTGGATCTATGGCCACGAACTCGACGCCGTACTCCTGGGCAAGCTGGAGACATGTTGCGTTAAAAAAAACATTGCCATCAAAGGGGGTAATCCGGTCATTTGGCAAGCGGGATAGTTTTCCTCCTTTGCCTGCCGGGCGTTTTGAGCCGTCAGGTTGCCTAATTTTAGACGTTACACCAATACGTAATGGATCTTCAGGGTGTGCCATTTTTTTACCTCCAAGGTCAACTTTATCATGGGATAAAAATACTTATAAGATAAAATCCGCTAATATGAAGTTTATGGCAAATTATTAAGAAATCAGGGGGTAGTATAAGTGAGCCCAGCCGTTTTGTCAAAAAAAATACAATCACAACTAGCTTGCTAAAGTTTGACAAATGAATCCAACACTCTATAATATATGAAAATTTCATACAAATTGTATGGCAAGAGAAAAGTATCAAGAAACGGGTTCTGCCATCATCGGTGAACTAGTTGATCTATCGGGCCAATTTCCCAATTTTTCTCCCTATCCAGAAAGGGACGTTCGGCCACTTTATGTTGTACATACTACAGGAGATAATCA
>OBEQ010638774.1_pt1 | contig 13914 bp, 3 predicted proteins | sample 1670901 | NCBI WGS metagenome assembly OBEQ01 (sample SAMEA104232315, study PRJEB22302) | groundwater metagenome | biome: forest; feature: aquifer; material: groundwater | place: USA | collected 2011-08-07 | depth 5.4 m
TATTCAGTAATCCTCTTCTCTTTCTCGTTTACATCGCCGCTCTTCTTATGGCAATTGCCGTACATGAGTTTTCACATGCTCTTGTTGCCGATTACTTAGGCGATCCTACTCCGAGGCTTCAGGGAAGGCTAAAGTTAAATCCACTCGTTCATATTGACCGGTTCGGACTTCTCTTTCTACTCTTTTTTGGATTTGGGTGGGGCAAGCCTGTTCAGTTTGATCCCTATAACTTAAAAAACCCCAGGAAAGATGCCGCGCTTATCTCAATAGCTGGTCCAATATCCAATTTTATTATGGCTATAATACTTTCTTTAGTACTTAGATTGTTCATAATACTTAATCAAAGTTATTTGTATACTATAAGCTCTTTTATCCTTATTCCTTTCATTACGTTGAATGTTGTTCTTGGAGTTTTTAATCTTCTACCGATTCATCCTTTGGATGGATTTAAAATTGTCGGGGGAATCTTACCGGAAGAAAAATCAAAAGAATGGTATCAGCTTGAACGATTTGGAATGATATTTCTTTTAATGCTTATCTTCCCTCTTGGGAGATCTTCAATGTTAGATGTGATTATTCGACCTGCGGTTTCGTTCCTTATAAACCTTCTAATTCCTGGAAATATTGGAGGAGTGATATAAATATTTACAACTAAATCATTTTTAGCTTTCTCAAAAGAAAGTAAAATACCTCGAGAAATAAGGCTCCTTGAATAAACGGAACGGTAAATGAAAGAAACAATGAATAAAGAAACAGGTAGTATTGAGCTCTTGGAGACGGTTGATAAAAGAGTGTACTGAAATAGAACAAAAGCATATATGCTATGGTAATCAAGGGATCAAACGACACCTGACTCAATCCTACGAGTTGAATGTTTGATCCAATTGCCGAAATAAGACCAAGTAAAAATGACGCAACTAAGTTAGCAATAATGAAGAGAACAATAAAAATTATGATTTTTTTTATAGTACCAGGTATCTTTTGAAGCATAATTTTATATTAATGAGTTTTTAAACAGATTTCAAGTACATCTACTTCTCTTTAAAAAGAGTGCCAAGGATACTATCCGATATATCATATATTTTCCGCTGAGCTTTAAATATTCCTTGATAAAGCATATCTCTTGCTTCTTGGGAGGCAGTAAGACTAATTCCATAATTTTTTAATGCATTCTCTCGAATTCGCTGAAGCCTCTCGACTGTAGATAAATCATTAGTAGCTAAACGCGGAGATTGCAGAACTACATTAACGCTATCCAATATATAATTTTTATTTATTAATAATTGATTTATAAATGAATCAGAAACTGAGCTACCCATTAGAAGTTTTTGCATGCGAGTAGATTGGTCATAAGTTATAATTTCATCAATACTGTTAATAAAAAAAGCGTCAAGGATTTTTGGATTTTTCGGATCAAAATATTTATTAGCTAAAGCTTTAATTTTTTCGTATCTTATCCTATGGCTGAGCTCATGAAGACGAGAATTCATTTGTTGTATTGGAGGATTAAATGGATTTATAAATATCTTCCCAGTTTTACGATTCATTACTCCTCCTGGTCCCAACCCTGGTATATACATTAAGGATCGTTCAATTCGAAAGAGTATATTTTCTTTGGCTATTTTGTCTGCTTCGGCTGAAAATATAGGTATTTCTATCCCTTGCTGTACTAATTTTTCCCGCCATCTTTTATTAGCATCGGCTATTTGCATTTCTAGCGCTGCTTCCTCTGCTTGCTTTTGAGCAATTTGTTCCGATGTAGAGACGGTTCTTTTACCTGAAAATAAATCTGCTAAAAAGGTTCTCGTTCTATCTAGTAAGTTTGACTGTTGGCCAACTCCTTTATCTAATTGTTTTTGTGATAAACTTAAAGCTCTATCTGCTGCCTTTCCCCATTTATTAAGGGGAATATTGGTTAACAAGTTTAATGCCTGTTCTTTTGAGTAACCGCCCTGAATAAGTTTTGTATAAGAATCTAAACCATTGTTTATTAAATTGTCGAGTCTAGCATATTCTTCTTTTGATGCTACTAGTTTAGATAGTGCTGTTTTATCCTCTGCTTTTATAAAGCTTAATTCGTTTATAATACTTAATTCATTGTTAATAAAATCGTAGTTTCTAAAATCTCCTGTCAACTCAAACTTAATTGAACTATGATTAGACTTATCAGTTAATTGTGATAATAATTCACTCTTTGCATTCATTTCAATATTATTTCTAGCAACTGAAGATAACGTATCTGTACTTACACCTGAGTGATAAGATTCTCTTTGTTGTGTCCCAATTGCTTTTGTAATCATATGGCGTTTTTCATGATTCGACACACCATCTAAAGACAGTTCTTCAACAAGCCCCGTATGCTCGGCAATTTTCTTTGTATCTAATACAACTACATTTACATCTCCATATCTTTTTACAGTAATTGTCTTACTAACACCATATGGTAATAATTCATTTTTGTTTATAGAATTAAAGATAGCTATATCGTCCTCAACATCAGTTTTAATCTCAAAATATCCTGGTTTTGATGTAATAGTAATATTTCCTTTTGGTTTAGATGATGTTATAAATGAGAATAATTCATAATCGTCAGGAAACTCTATTCTTAATTGTTTTACTTTTTCATTATTAAGTAAATATGAATCTATTGCAGTTCTTGCATTGGATAGTTGTTTAGAATTAAATCCATATTTTTCTGAATATTTTTCAACGGACTTTCCTAATTCTTCTTTTGTTAAATTAGGATTATCGCTTAATTTAGTAATTAAGTCGTCTTCCATCTCCGCTATCCCTTTATACTGATAGGTTAATTTATCCTTAATTGTTGCTAAAGCTTGTTCTCTTTCGGCTTTTGGAAGTTTAAGGAAATTTTTCAATTCTGTTTCTGCATCAAACACTTCTCCTGGTTTTATTGGAGTTATTGGCCACTCTGACTTATTTATTTCACTTATAGTTCGATTAATATCATTTACCTTTTGAGCCTTGGCTGAATCCGCCAACATTGTTTCTTCTGCTTGCTTTTGAGCGATCTGTTCGGCAGTAGGTACGGCTTTTTTACCAGAAAATAATCCTGCAATGCTATTTTTGGCTTCATCGAGTAAGCTCTGAGCTTTTCCTTGCAGATACCATCGACCTAAATCTAAATCAGAAAAAAAGTTTTTTACATTATCAATAACAGTTGCTTGAGATGGCATATAATCAATTCCAGTAAACCGAGCATCTGTACTAAACGTTCCAAATATTGGAAGATTTGAACCCTGCTTTATATCTGTTAAAGTTCGTAATTCTCGTCCTCCAATGCCATTTTGTCTATCTCTAGCTAATGAATTGGTATATTGTATAGCTCTATCCACATCATCTGCCATTCCAAGATCATTCAATGCTTTATATGCATGTTCTCCGTCTGCTGCTTTATTAACAAGCTTCATGTACTCTTTAGGAAATCCAGACGACATCGAACTTCCACCAAGAGATCCGACCATTCCTGCCCGCATCTCACTCCGATTTAATTTCAATGTTTTTTGAAGCATGTCGAGTGTTTCAACAGTTGGTTTAAGATCATATTGTCCCATAAAGCGGGCACCTCTCCAAAGAATATCATAATTGTTTTTATCCGCCTGATTAAATCGTTGCGGTAAATTATCACCAACTAATCTTAAAACACCATCTTGGTAATCCTTAATCCCATTATGCGGATCAATCACAGTTCCGTTCAACGATACCCCCATTTTATTCATTGAGAATTCTGGATCACGTCTTAACATTTCAAATACATCTTTGTATCCTTTTTCTTTCATCATTGTGGTAAAAAATGCATCTTCTCCTGTTAATAAATCAACAGTGTAATCACTCCCATGATTTACAAAAACATTGTCAACGATACGTTTAATACCTACCTGTATTTCTACAGGGAAATCCTTGGCCAAACCAAGATCAATATCAGAGAATCGTGCACCAAGCTTTTGTTCAAAAATTATATCTCGGGCGCTCCCTCCAAAAAAATAAATATCTCCTAATATGCTTTCACCATATTCATTAGTGATTCTTGCTCGTATCTCTTTCACTACATCAGGTAAAGAATCGATTGCTACATTTCCTATTGTTTTATCAGCAGATGCAAATGTTATTGGTAAAATATTAGTTCGTTCTACAGGCTGAGTGGCGTTTTGAATTTGCTTAACTTTTGCAAGTTCTTTAATAATGTCAGCATCATTACTGTTTTTTAAGCTAGCGCTCATACTTTTTTCTAAAGCACTTTTTATCGAACTTTGCATTGCTGAAGTCTTACCAACAATCATATCTACCGACCCGTCAATTCTTGCAATCGACAAACCAACTATGTTTCTATTTCCATCTCTACTTACAATTAAAGCTCCATTATGAGCAGCTGATTGAATATAACTTTTCAAGTCAGGAACAGTCCGATCTACAAGGACTTTTCCGTCTAAAAACACATTAATTTCATCAATGGTTTTTTTATGTCCTTCATAACTAAGGTCGGGAAATTCATGAGATACTGTTTGAGAATCTATTGACTCATCTTTCTGAAAAAAAGTAGCGAGTCTATTATTTTTTTGATGAGCAGCAAGATTTTCACCATAGGTATCGTATTCATTTAAGCCGTTTGGCGTACCGTTTATTTTCATTGGAGCCAGTGTTTTTGGTTGTTCTACTAAAGTCTGTTCAGCTCGTATTGAATCTACTTTAGCAATATCTTTTACATCAACCACGGCATATCTCTGACTTGTTGAAACAGTTGAGTCAACCGGATATTTATAGGTAATCTCTTTTTGAGCTGCGCCATTACTAACCCGCACTGTATCACCTGATTCTAGTGGAGTGGTATATCCGGCAATTTTTTTTCCATTGACAAAAACTTGTGTATTTGGCCCTTCAGGAGTAACTTCCATTACAATTTTTCCATCTTGTTTAGTAAGTGAAATGCCGTTTTGCGGGCCTTTTCCCACCTCTAATACCTGCTGAGCCGGCTGCATATTCTGGAATAACTGATCAAAACTTGGAGTTGGTATTGGCACCATTTTTTTACCAGTTTGATCAGCTCCTACTACCTCATAACGAACATCCCCATTTGGAGTCTTATATTGAATTACATCACTCGCATTAAGAAGTTTAATTCTATCATCGACAGGTCCACCACTATTCATTCCTGGTTTAAATTGAAGTCCTTTGCTTGTATTTTCATTCACTAATACCATTGATCCGTCAGGTTGTACTTTTACACTAATTCGTATATCTTTATTATTTGCATCTTTAAACTTAAATGCTGTGCCATTTTGTAATTTATATTGTGTTCCTCCTTGTGTAAATACTGGTATTCCTGCATCATTTAATTTTATTTCCCCATCTTTCCAAATTGCTTTTGGTATCCCCTCAGTAAATCCCGGATGATCTGCTAATCTGACAATAGTATTTTCAACTGCCGGCAAAAGAGGAACCTTATTCTTTACTGCTTCAAGTCCTAAAGCTGCTTGATCTATAGCTTGTAATTCTACTTTTTTTTGCCAGATTCGCGCACCGCTTGGACCTAAGGGATCTCTTAACCAATTGATTCCAAAAAAGCCGTCCGATCCTTTAATTTTTATTGGTTCTCCTGAACCAGTTAAGAATTCTGCACCACTCCATGATCTTCTAAATGTGAAAACTTCATTCCCTAAATCTATAGCCATTCCGTTGGTCGGAACGATTTCTTGACCTTTCTTTAATGAAATACTTTTCTTTGCTTTTGATGCGGTCACGGTAACATCATCGCTTAAAGCAACAAGACGACTCGTACTATCACTACGGACATCTCTCATAAACCCAATACTTCCGGTTCCCTTCACTGAATTCGACGCAGTCTTATAATTTATTTCTTTAACCTTGGATGGATTTATAAACAAATCTCCTTTAATCACCTGTCCTCCAACATATACTCTATTAGTTCCAAATCTTTTTTCGGTTCCTTGGAAAATGAATTCTATAGGTTTTTGACCTTCTTGTGAAATACGAACATGTGAAGTTCCTTTTGTTAGGATTGCTTCTTTGGTAATTTTAACCCCATCAACAAACACTTCTCCACCCGAAGGTCGCACTACAATAGATGATCTCTTTCCTCCTTTATCAATAACTTCCCGAAAAAATGCTCCATTTTTTGGCATCTCCAAGGGGAATTCGGCGCCTAATCTCATTGCAACGCTATTTATTTGACTCTCAATTGGTTTTTTGGAAAAATATGGTCTTACTTCACTGTATAATCGATCAATGATCGTTTCTAATGTGCCCTGATTAACAGGTTGAGCGGTTTTAACCACCTGTTGCTGCGCGGGCTTTTGAACAACTCGCTCGCCAACTTGCGGCTGTACAATTGCTTGTCCACCGTTATTTGTTTTTTCAGCAGCTGGTTTGACTTGAAGAGATGATTTTGTTTCTGTTTGAGCATTGGTAGATAATTTTGATACCTGATTGGCTTTTTGTCCTACAGTAATTTTCGGATCGTTCGGCTTAAAGGTAAAAGTATGAACCGTTCCGTCATCTAACGTTATACTTATTCCTTGATTAACGATTGGGTTTGAACTACTTTGCCTTTGAACATGGTCATTCAATAACCGATATGCGTCATCTATTTTTTTTTGAAGTCCATTTAAATCACTACCCCCTAAATCACTCACCGCGGGAAAAGCACCGTCTTGATAATTGCTCGAATATTCTACTTTGGTAATTTTTTTATCGGCTGCTATTGATAATGGTGAACCATCAGAAGCTTTTATCTCATATTCAGTACTGTTTGCGACTTTTTTTGCAGTAGTTTTTGCCTTTTTTTCGATTCCTGGATTTTTTTTGCCTTCGTTCTTTACTTCAGGTATTTTTTTACCTGCAGTTTCTTCAACAGTAGTTGCTGTTTTTTTCCCTATTCCCAATCGCTCTTTAACCCCATTCCACAGATCAGATAGCGAAGTCCCTTTATTTTTTGCCGTTTTTACTCCAAGATCAACCACCCCATCTTTGATCATTTGATCGGCGTATGCTTTAGCAAAAGCTATGTTATTGGGGGAATATAATTTTTGATATTTATTATCAATAATTGCCGCTGCTACATCATTAATGTCTTGAAACTTTTGTTTCTGTAATGCAGGTTCTTTTTCAAATATCCTGCGTATTTCATTTTCAAATGTCGAATTCCTGAAGTTTGGATTTACTTTTAACGGATCAATGGCATTATTTTTTATCAGCTGTTTTTGTAGAGTCGCTACTTCCTCATCGGTAAGTGAAGAACCAACATTTTTACCGACTTTTGCCAAATTTGGAAAATCACGCTTTAATTGCTTAAATTTTCCCTGAGTAAACATATCCTGAAATTCTGGTTTTGATTTTACTGTTTCTAATTTCTTGGCAAGATCTCCGCTTACGCCCTGTAATAGACTATCAATTTGTATTATGTGTGAAGTATTATCATAGAGTAACCCGTCTACCGCTAATCGAGCTTTTGCTGCAGCTTTTTCTGGAAAGTGGTCAGTAAATAATCGTATCGCCTGCTCTCGAACTAATGGAGTTTCATTTTTTGATAGTTCAGTCAGTCCTTTCGCAAGACCTCGTATTTCATCTGGATTATTCAGATTAAAGCCCCATTGCTTGCCAAAACCTATTGCTTGATGCGTGCCTTTTACCTCTGAAATTGCCTGGGAAAGAGGAATACCTCTTGCATCTACCTGTTGTTGAGCGAGAGACAAAATCGCAGCATCTTTTTTTGCGCCACTAAGATTTGCGTCTCCTTTTTGTAAAATTTCTCCGACCAAACGATTTGTTTCTGATCCGTATGTTCCGTCAATAAACGCAGTTGGAGGTTTTTTAAGTGCCTTCTGAAAAACAGTTCCAAACTGAGATTCTGTTCCTTTAAACTTTTCAAAAAGTTGTGCCTTCTCAAATGCAGTTTTTTGTAATTCACTTGCTACAGTTTTATCTGCAATATTCACACTTCCCTGAACTGCACCTTTTATAGCATCAAGAGCAACTTCTTGCGCAATCTTTTCACTTTCTCCAACAAGCTTTCCTGTAAGCATTTTAGCAGCAGCCACACCTGCGCCAACTGCTTTTTGAGTACCAACAACTCCAGCAAGAATTGGGGCAGATGCAATTGCTTCAATGGTTTTTAATACCGGCGCTTTTTCCACCATATATTCTGCGGCTTTTTCAGTTAATTCATGAGGAAGATTGGTCGCTTCCAAAATTTTTCCGCCATTATTAAGAGTAGAAACAGCAACTGCGCGGGGTAAATTTGGCACAAATGTTTTTGCCGAGGCAATAAATCCTTTAAAACCACCTTCTTCTCCTGCAAGCTTTGCTGATTGTACAAGAGCTGTGAGACCCGCATCTTTTCCGCCGATTTTAACTGATTGTCTAATAGCGGCATTTCCCACATTTTTTGTGAGTCCGGTAAGCCCAAGTGTTGCAACATCGGCAACTGCAAGTCCTGTGCCAAATCCCATTTTCAATGCAGCAAGCGCTGCTTTTCCATTATCATTTCCATATGACTGTCCATATTCAACAAACGGGTTTGAATTGGTCGATCCATGATATGACGAAACAATTGTTCCCATATCTGCTCCAACTTGCATTGCCATATTTGAAACTCTTCCGCCGGTAATCTTGTCAGCAATCATTGCAGGAACCAACCAAGGAGCTGCAACAGCAGAAAGAGCAACATTCTTCAAATCGCTGGAATTGAAAGATAACGAAGGGGTAAATTGCTGTTTGCTTAACTCTCTTTTAATTAACTGACCTTTTGCCGCGTCATCCAGTGAATTCAATAAACCAAGTTTTAAATCAACTCCGATTTTGCTATCTCCATATTTCGTATTGATATTGTCAACTATTTTTTCAAAGTTTTTTTCTCGAATTTGTGCTGACTTTAACAGATCTCCTCCAAACATGCCGCCTATTGCAGTTGATGCGCCACCAAGCCATCCACCAACAAGTGGAATTTTTTCAAGTCCCAAAGCAAGCGCGCCTTTTTGGAAGTTTTCATTATATGCCAACTGCGTAACATCATGACATTTATTGTCATCAACTGAACAACGTAACCCTGTTGCACATCTACCAATATTACTCCCACAATCCCCTCCCAGACCAGGGAGTATCAGTAATTTGCCAGTTGATTCGTCATTAGCAGTAGGGGTAGGTTCTGGTGGAGGATTTTGTGCACACGAAAACCCGCCAGGACAGTCGCTTTGCCCGTTTCCGTTTCCCGCATCGCTACAATACCCACCTCCTGAACGGCAATTCGAGCCAGGTTGCTTAAGAACTTCTGCAAGCTGTGGGTTACTGCATGCGAGTCCTGGCGCAGACTCAAACTCATTGTCTCCGGCACATCTCCAGCACGAACCGTTTTGAAAACTGACATTTCCGCCTGCACACACTTTTGCTCCAGAAACTAAACCTTTATCACCAATTAAATTTGCTGCTTGATTTGTAGTTAAATAAGAAAGATTGAATTTTAACCCATCATCTTTATTGATTAATCCTTTTTGTACCGCAACATTTTGAGCTGCCAACTCTTTCGCGCCGTCGGTCATCTGACACGTATTATTATTACAGGAAAGATCATTGTGATTGCATCCGGAAAATAATCCTGTCCCAAAAAGGCTATTGCATTTTCCGTTCAGTTCACCAGCTTGTCCATATTTATCTGCAAATTGGTATCCAGAAGTTAATGCGCCTGCTTCAACACAACTAAATCCTTGTTGACTATCCGCATAGACACATGAACCATCACATGTTCCGCATGCAACATTTTTAATTTGCGCAAATGCAGTATAAACATCTTTATCGTCCTTAAAATTATTCTGAATTATTGCTTCAACTTGACCAAGGTTTAGTTTATGATCTTTTGATTCCTGTGAAATATAACTCATCGTCGCTGTTGCCTTCTCAACCGATGCGTCTGGTAAACAGATGTGAATAGTTGAGTTGTATTTAAGTCCTGAAGTGCATTGAGCATAGTTTATTATTTCTGCTTTATAATCGCCTCCGTCTGAAAGCGGAGTATAGGTAAATTGTGAATCACCTGACGAAGGAAGACCAGAGACCGTACAGGCTTTTTGGTATCTTCCTCCGCAACTTTTATTATCAAATAGATTAAGAATTGGATTTCCTTTTTGACCTAATGAGGTCATTAAATCTTGACCACTTGCGTTTGTTCTTACACAGGTATACATGCCTCCTGCATCCTGAACACATCTACCGGAAAATGAACAGCTTTCATTACAGCTATCCCATGAAGCTGTCTGCGCCTGACGCAATTGTGCAAGCTGTTTTTTTTCATCTTCCTGAGTAACTAATTGATAAAAAGTATTTCCTGATGTATCAGTTATAGGAACACATTTTGCTGATCCCGGAGCCATATCTACTGCATCTTGGCATTTTGAGCCATCTGAAAAATAGCCATTTGCATTGCGATTTAATTCATTCTGTTTTGCTAATTGTTTATTTTTTTCTTCTTGTTGCTTAGCTTTTTCATCTTGAGTGACAAGACTATAAACAGGATTTCCTTCTTTAGTAGTACCAATCTGATCACACGAATCACCATTCAATCTCAATTCCTGAATTCCTCCAGAATTTGTTATACAATCTTTTTGGCTACCATAATATCCTTGGGATAATTGGTTTGCCTGATTAATTTGACTTGTTTCTTGTAATTGTGTCTTTTCATCCTGAGTAAATAGTTTATACACTGTTTTTCCCTTATCATCTTTTCCAGCAACTTCACATGAATCTCCACTATGCCGCATTACTGATTGGCCTCCACCAGATTGAATACATTTTTGTTTGTCAGAATAATATCCTTGACTTTCTAACTTATTTATCTTTCCATTGTCAGTTGGCGCATATTTACCTACTTCATATTTTTTTTCAAGTGAATCTTTAAATTTTCCTGGATCATCTCCATAGGTTTTTTGCGCATTTCCATGAGGTGTAGCAATCTCACTTAGTTCATTTCCAATCAACGAGTTAAACTTATCAGCTGGCATGTTCTGGAGAAGATCAAGGTTGAGTTGACCATTTTTGGTCAGATTTGGATCAGCTCCTATTTTATCTAGAAACGCAATTCCAACATCACCCAGTGGAATTTGCTGTAAAAAAGGACTGTTTTTATACTGATCACTGTTTTTAATAGTATCAATAACCCTTGTCTGCACTGCAAACTCTTGAGAAGACTGTGGCGCTGCAATAACGCCACCAGCCATTGATTGATTTCCTCCACTACCTGAATTCGAATTAAGAAAATTATATGATCCTTTATCATCTACGTTAAACTTATTAATAACTTTGTCATTTGATATTACAGATACATTTCCTGTTCCACCTGGAGTTTCACAATAACTATGATTGTCCTTGCCTGTAAAACAGACTTTTTGGTCATTTTTAGTAAGTCCGGTAAGATCAGAGCCATCGTTTTTTAAGAGATGACATCCTTTTTGATTTTGAGGTGTTGCGCTTTGCGGACAAGCAACTATGGGTTGTTTTGCATCTATATTAGAAAAGTCACTGAGTGATATTGAGCAACCCCCTTTATTTACGCATTCGGCAATCGTAGTAGAACCAGCGGGATTATTTGAATTATTATCAATATCTTTGTTAGGAAGTGATGTAGGCGTAAGAGGAGGCGCTGCTAAAGGAATTGATGCTATGCTTGGCATTAAATACATTGGCATACCACGAAACTTTCCTTTTTTCGGCTCATTAAGTGGAGTTTCTGAAATTGGATTTATTCCATTTGTTAAAGGAGCTGGCGTTGTTGGTATTTCGATTGAATTAGTCTTTGCTGTTTGTGTGGGAAAAAAAGGTTGTATCTGTTGACCAACTTGCCCTATCCAGTCTTCCACTTGTTGAAGTGGAGTTAAAGGATTAAAAGTTGTTGGAGGCGCTGAAGTTGGCCATCCGTTCCATCCTGCGGATTTAGTGAAGTCTGTCCATGAGTTCCATGCTTGTTGATATTGGGGAAGAGCATTTTGTACCGTAGGTTCTGGCGGCTGCGGAGTTGGAGTATCTTGTTGATTTTGTGAAAACCAGTCTAAAGGATTAAACGAGGGAAAACTAAATGAAGGAGGAGTCCAACCAAAAAAATTAAATCCTTGCGGTTCTGGAATGGGAGTTGCCACCGCATATTGATAGTTGTAGTTTTGTTGTGGTGATTCTGTAGGTGGATTGAAAGGAACTTCCTGGTACGGTTGTTCTTGAATATAGGTATTAGTATAGTCAGTAGTATCTATAGGAGTAGGATATTGTATGCGATCATTTCGCATTTCATCATTTGGAGGTGGATTCTGATTTTGTGATGAGTTATCAACCGATGGTTGAGTATCTGCAGGAGCATTATTTTCAACAGGACATGCATCATTCCCATTAGAATCGCATCTTCCACATGGACTATCACAGGATTCTCTTGCCAGTGAGTTCGTTGCAATTTTGTTTTTAGTGTTTTTTAAAAATTGAGAAGAAACATATGTAGTTATTCCAATAAAAACTGCAACTATTAAAGTAATCAAAGAAATAATCTCTCCACTGTTATGTTTTGAAGTAGATGTCATATTAATACTGTAGCAGTTTTCTTTACTTTTTACATTTATTATTAAAGAAGTCTATCACAGTGCATCCCTTACCAAGTTTTGCTTTTATTTTCTCACAATCAGTCTCATTACATACCTGTACAGGTGTACCCGTTGTTGGAATTTCCAGGGTTTGTACTGGTGTTGGTTTTGCTGTGGGGACTTGTGCTGGGGTCGGCGTTGATACCACTGATTTTTCTGCTCCTTTAGTAGTAAAAGTCCACGGCACTCCGCCATTATCGTATTTTTTGTCGCCGATACGGATTTGAAAATAATAGGTCGTATTTGGAGATAATAATGTTAAATCCACACTATGCGTCTTTGTTTTTTGGGCCTCTGGGGCAAAGAAATTGAGTGATGTTGGCGATGTCCCGTATTCAACTACTCCTTGTGTTTCAACCCCTGTTGCCCATGACAATTTCGCCGAATTTTCCGCTATGTTTGATACTACTACGTCTCGCGGTTCAAAGTCGGCCGCTCTCGTAAATACTCCTGAAAATACTTTAAATCCCATTACAATAAGGAGAATAGAAATTACTATACCAATCCCCATTGATGCGATTTTCATAAGTTTTGGGTTATCCATATTTAATTAAAGCAATACTCTCATCGCTGTTCCAATTAAAAAAAGTATTCCTCCCGGTACTGCAAATTGTACAACATTATCAAAAATGCCGCTTTTGGGCAAACTCGAAGGAGTTACTTGCGCATTAGTCGGAACCGGCGTCGGAGTACTAGCAGATACTCCGGAACCTACCGTAATTACAGATGTTCCGTTTGAACTACAGTTGATAATATTGGTATTACTCGCGTCATTTTGTATAATGGAGGAACCTTTTTTTGTTGTCGCATCGCAATAAAATTGCAAGGTAGCTTTGCCATCAGCAAGCGCTTTAAAGGTAATCGCTCCTAATGTTCCAGGAGTTGAGACAGCATCTGCATCACTTTCCGCCAAACCAGCCATATATATTTTCCCGTCTGTATTATCTTTCTGAAATACCTTAAATAATTTTCCGTCGTCGATTGATTGTACCTGAAGAACGCTTGCGTCATAGGTGATAAATGCTTCGGTCCCTTTTATAGCTGTTGTTCCTGCGTCAACCTTTACCTTAACCGTAAAGGTTTTCCCCGAGTCGGTAGCCACGGTCGTCGGATCAAATTTCAACGACCCAGTCGCTGCAAAAACTGAACGGGTAACCGGTAATATGAGAAAATAAAGTGCGAATATAGATAAAAAAAATAGCGTAGTTTTCATTTACTACTTATGATAGTGAAAAGATGAGGTGTTGTCAATAATCTAGCGTAATCATAA
>OBEQ012996809.1_pt1 | contig 13913 bp, 8 predicted proteins | sample 1670901 | NCBI WGS metagenome assembly OBEQ01 (sample SAMEA104232315, study PRJEB22302) | groundwater metagenome | biome: forest; feature: aquifer; material: groundwater | place: USA | collected 2011-08-07 | depth 5.4 m
GGCGAATCGCTCGGCGGGCGACTCGGCCAGCAGACGGGCCACGATCGCGTCGAGCCGGGCTGACTGCTCGGGCGCGCCCGCGTCGCCGTACCTGGGCAGCATCTGGTCGAGGATCACGCCCACCGAATACAGGTCGGAGGCCACCGAGGCCGTGCCGCCGGCGAGCACCTCGGGCGCCATGTAACCGGGCGTGCCGACCGCGGTGGTGCGCGCGGCCAGCCCGTGCAGCACGAGCCCGTCGCTGCTGCCGGCAGCGAATGCCGCCACCGGCGGGCGTGCGCTGGCGATGCCGAAGTCCATGACCACGACGCGCCCGTCGTCGCACAGCTCGATGTTCTGCGGCTTGATGTCGCGGTGGACGATGTGGCGCGCGTGCGCCGCGGCCAGGCCGGCGAGCACGCCGCGCACGATGGCGAGGGCTTCAGCGACGGTGAGGCCACCCGCGCAAAGGCGCTCGTGCAGGGTCTGCCCGCGCAGCAGATCCATGACGATGAACATCTGGTCGTCGTGGCGCTCGAGCGTGAAGGTGCGGATCACGTTCGGGTGCGTGATCGTCTGCACGAGGCGGACCTCCTCGCGCAGCCGTGCCTGTTCCTTGGCGTCGCGTGCCAGCGCACGCCGCACGAACTTGAGGGCCACGGGCACGTCCATCAGGCGGTCGCGTGCGGCGTAGACCGTGCCCATTCCGCCCGCGCCCAGGTGCGCGAGGATCTCGTAGCGGCCGCTCAGCGTGGCCCCGATGGGCACGGGTGGCCTGGCACTGCCTTGCTCGGAGGTCGTTGCGCGGGCCGGGTGGCCTTGCGTCTGGGGCTGGATCCCCGTACCACCGGGAGCAGCCAGCAGGCCCGAATCAGACGCCTCGCGGCTCAGGATCGACTTCAGCCGTACCGACATGAACTGGCGGCACGCTAGCACGCGTCCGGAGCAGCACGCGCGCCCGTAACGAGCGGTGCGTGGGGGATGTCGCGCATTGTCGAATGCGCCGTGTGATCTCGGCAACAGCACACATCGCATTGCGTCGAGCGGTCCCGGGACCGTCGCGGGACCGGTCCCGGGACCATCGCCGTCGCGCCGGCCCGCGCCGCGCGGCGGCACGAAGGAGACAAACTCGTGCACTTTCGCGGCGCGCACGACGAGCGCGCGCGGTCTCGCCCTTGCACGGTCGCGGGGCCGGAGGTCTCCCGTGATACGCAAAGCCATTTCAACTGCCCTTCTTCTCGTCCTTCCCGTGTTCGCAGCGTGCGAGCAAGAGCACGACCCGGAGTCAAACCAGGCGCTCGGCGTGGCGAGCGGCGCCTGCCACTCTCCGCCTGACGCTGCGCCGCCTGACGCTGCGCCGCCTGACGCGGCGCCGCCTGACGCGGCGCCGCCGGTGCCGGTGGTGGCACCCATCACCGCGACCACGCATGGAAAGAGCTACGCCGACTGGGCCATTGTCTGGTGGCAGTTCGTGCATGCCATTCCGAAGAGCGTCAATCCGACGCTGGGCGGAGACTGCACGATCGGGCAGTCGGGCGACGACGTCTGGTTCCTGGCCGGCAACTTCGGCGGCGCCGAGGTACGCTCGTGCCAGGTGCCGGCGCATACGGCGCTGTTCTTTCCCGTCCTCAACAAGATCTGCAAGCAATGCCCGGAGTCCAGCTGCGCCGCGTCCCACAATAGCGATCTGGCCGTGTGCGCCTCGCGCGGCCTCGAGCTCGCGACTGACCTTTTCCTCGAGGTCGACGGCGTGCCGCTGCCGAGCGTCGCGCAGCAGCGCGTCGCGACCCTGCCCTTCACCTGGACCGCGCCGGCGAATCCTGCCGACCATGTGCGTAGCTGCCTCGGACCGGTCCCCGCCAACAGCTGCGGCACGCCCGAGGGCGCACGCTTCGGCCAGACCGACGGCTACTGGATCATGCTCGAGCCGCTCCCCCCCGGTCCGCACACCATCCACTTCGGCGGCAAGCTGCCCGCGGGGACCATCCCTGCGTTCTCGCTCGACATGACCTACAACCTGACCGTCGCCGAGTAGCAGGCGACCAGGTGCCTCGCCACAGAGGTCTTGATCGGTTGCCCGAGGCCGGGTAACTAGCGGTACTTCTCCGGATCCAGGCCGTAGCGCAGCAGCCAGCGACGCACCAGAGTGCGGTCGCGGGCCATCGCGCGTGCGACCGCCGTGAGGTTGCCCGCGTGCTCGACCAGGAGCCGCTCCAGCTCGTCGCGGCGAGCGCGCTCCTCGTCGGAGAGATCGGCCTTGGCTGCCGGTCGCGACGCCGGCGCAGCCGCTGGCGCCGACGCGGGCGCCGACGCGGCGCCTGCCCCCGGGACCGAGAGCAGGTCGAACGCCGGCAGGTGCTCGCGCAGGATCTTGTCGTCCTTGGCCAGCACCAGCGCGGCCTCGATGCACTTCTGCAGCTCACGAACGTTCATCGGCCAGGTGTGCGCGAGCAGCGAGCGCATCGCCGGCGGAGCGATGGTCACTCGCTCGGCGCGCGCGCCGGCGGCGCGGCGCAGGATGGCGGCGAGCAGGAGGCCGAGATCCTCGCGGCGTGCGCGCAACGGCGGCAGCTCGAGCGTGAAGCCGGCCAGGCGAGCGAACAGGTCGGCACGGAACTGCCCGCTCGCGGTCAGCTGTGCGAGTGGGCGATGGGTGGCCGCGATCACGCGCACGTCGACGTCGATGGCCTTCGAGCTGCCGAGTGGCGTGACCTGACCCTCCTGCAGCACGCGCAGGAGCGCAGTCTGCGAGCCGGGCCGCATGTCGCCGATCTCGTCCAGGAAGAGCGTGCCGCCCTCGGCGCTGTGCACGAAGCCGGTGCGATCGGCGAGCGCGCCCGAGAACGCACCGCGCCGGTGGCCGAACAGCTCGGATTCGACCAGGGACTCGGGGATGGCGCCGCAGTTCACGGCCACGAAGGGCCCCGACCGCTGCGACAGGGTGTGGATGGCGCGTGCGACCACTTCCTTGCCCACGCCGGTCTCGCCCTGCACCACCATGGATACCGTCGACGCGGCAATGCGCACCGCCTTGGCGGTGTCGTGCGCGAGCGCAGGCATGAGGGTGTCGAGACCGGGTGCGGGCGCCGCGTCCTCGCTGGCGACGTGGTCGGGCATCTCCGATGGTGGCGCCACCAGTGCCCTGCGGAAGACGAAGAATGCCCCGCCCAGCTCGATCACGTCGCCATCGACGATGGTCTGCTCCTTGATGGTCACGCCGTTCACGCGCGAGCCGTTGCGCGAGCCCAGATCGGAGAGCAGCCAGGTGGCGCCCCGGCGCGCCAGACGCGCGTGCGCCGACGACATCCAGGTGTCGGGAATGGTCACGGCGAGCCGGTCTGGTTCACCCGGCCGGCCGCGTGTGCGCTCGTGGCCGCGCTCGCCCCGGCCGAAGGTCACCTCGGCGACCAGATCGAGGTCGAAGCGCGCGCCCGGCGCGAGCGGCCGGTTCGCCTCGACGACCAGGAACAGGAATGGTCGCGGCGATGCTTCGCCCTCTTCGGGCTCGTCGGTCTGGGTGAGCGTCGTGGAAGGCGCAGCCACGGCGCGAGTATAGCGGGCGAGTGTCCTGGGGCGCAGAGTCTTGTCTCCGGATGTGGCGATGCGAGGGGAGGGGGTTGCGAGCGACGAGTTACGAGATGGGCGGCTCGCCCGGCGAGCAGGCGCAGTCCGCCTCACCCGGCTGGCAGAAGCCATCCGCGCCGGTGCAGTTGGCGTGGTTGCAGCAGCTGTCGCCGGCATTGCAGCTCTGGCCATTGCACACGGGCGGCTGGCACACGTTGTTGGTGCAGCCGGTTCCCTCCTCGCACACGCCGATGGGGCAGCACGCCTGACCCTCGGCGCCGCAGGCGACCTGGCGTAGACGCAAGCTCTCGCGGCAGCCGCCCGGACGGCTGTCGGTATCCACGAAGAACGTCACCGGGTGGCCCAGGCTGGCCGTGTGCACGCCGCGGTTGCCGCACTGACCCGCGGCGCCGCCCCGCTCGGCTTCCCAGTCGACGTCGAGGACGACGTCGGTGCGGCCCTCAGTCCCTGGTCGTGACGCACGCCCGCGGTCACGTCGAAGCCGCCAATGATCGCGGAGGTATCCGCGCCCAGCTCGTCAGGGCCCGCCTGCTCGTCGTCGGGGCAGCCCAGGCCGAGCATGAATGTGATGGACTGCAGGCGGTCGCGGGTCGCTCTCTTCATCTGATTCTCCGTTGCACAAGCCGTGCTGGCGGACGGCCACGATGCAGCTCGTGGGGTCGCCACGGAGGGACGAGCGGGACAGGCATCGACGGTTGGCCCGGGCAACCCGCCGGGGGCAGCGTTCACCGTCGGAGAGCGCAGCGTGCGTGGCGTCGGATCGCCGCTGTGGCGGGGTCGAGCGGAGGCGGCGCCATGGTCGGTCCCGGGACCGGTCCCGGGACCGTCGCGGGACCCGTCACGGCTACGGCGTCGCGGTCACCTCTGACACCGCCTGGTCGAAGCGGACGCCGTCGATGGTGGCGTAGGTGCCGCCACGCTTGACCACCCGGACCGTGTGCGCGCCGGCGGCCAGCCCGTGCTTGCTGAAGATGGCCACCTGGGTCTGTCGCGCGCTTCCCCCGGGCAGCGAGGTGTCCACCATGCCCTGCGAGACACCGTCGAGGAAGACCTCGACCATGCCCTGGCTGTCGTGCTTCTCGCCCAGCACGTCGATGCCGGTGCCGACGAAGCTGACCAACATGGCGGCGCCGTTGGCGGTGGCGTAATGGACGTCGTCGTTGAAGTCGCCGAAGCCGCGGAAGTCGAGCGCCGCCCACTGCGGGCTCGCCGCGTCGGAGGAGTAGCGCAGCGCCGCGTCGCTGTCATTGAGCGTGCGCGTGCTCGGTGTCAGGGCCGCGTAGGCCGGTTCCAGGCCGGCGACGGCGGCGATGTCGTTGGCAGCACTCTGCCAGGCGCCGAACGTCAGGGCGACCGGTGGCAGGATGGTATCGGCAGTGCCGTCGTCGGAAGCCGCCTGCGGATTGTCGGAGTAGTTGGGGCCGTCACCGCCGGCATTGATGTCGTGCGCGGTGGGAATCCAGATGCCCAGCCAGTGGCAGCCGGTGTCGTAGACGATGTTGTGGTGGGTCCGCCAGTAGGAGCTGCCCTCGTCGTGATAGATCATGTGGAAGCAGCTGGTGGCGGCGCTGACCACGTTGCCCGAGACCGTCGGTGTGATGCCGCCGAGCACGCTCTGCTGGCCCAGCGTGTAGATGGGTCCGCCGTCGATGAGCGTGCGCATGACGTCGTAGATGCGATTGCCGATGATCTGATTGCCGCCGTTGTAGCTGCTGCCACGTCGGCACGGCTCGCCCGGCCGCGCGGCTGACTGCAGGTTGCACGGGGCCGTCCAGCCCCAGCCCCAGCCCACCGAGATTCCCGTGTACGAGGTGTGCGCCACCAGATTGTGGGCCACCGTCGATCGGCGTGAGTTGCCCACCCAGATGGCCACGGTGTCGTGGTAGTCGAGCCCGGTATTGGTGACCGAGTTGTTGCGGATGTCGATTGCCGAGGTCATGCGCGCGGGGCCGGTGGCCAGCGAGTCGTCGAGGTAGTAATCGTCGACCTCGCCCACGCTGATGGCGCCACCCGAGACGTCGTCGAAGCGGTTGCCGACCGCGCTCGAATCCTGCGAGCCGTCGACGATCTCGAGCCCGGCGCCGCCGAGATGCGCAAAGCTGTTGCCCGAGATCTCGATGCGTTGTCCGCGATGCACGCGCACCGCGCCGGGAATGCGTACGGGCGCATGCGTGGTCGCATCCCACAGGATGCCGGCCTGATTGTCGAGATAGCCATTCAGTGACGGCGACACCCAGGCGGCATAGGCAAAGCCGAGCCCGCGAATGGCCACGTCGTGCACCGGCGTCAGCTCGTCGGGCGTCACCACGAAGCCGTCCACCACCAGCCAGGTGCTGTCGGCAGCGTGCTTCTTGATCGTGAGCGTGTAGGTGTCCCTGGGCAGGCCGCTCGCCGAGTAGACCACCTGCTGCGCCAGCAGCGTCGGCCCGGCGGCGGACGCCGTCTGCGAGCGGACCAGCGTGCCCGTGCGCACGTTCCTGATGCTGACGTCGAAGCTTCCCTCGTCGGGATGGATCTCGCTCAGGAAGTCGACGCCGGTGCCCGTGAACGTGAACGCGACGCTGGCTGCGGCCGACTGCGTGCCGTGGACGTCGTCGCCGATGTCGCCGCGGCCGCGGTTACCGTCACCGCCGTAGCGACCGACGCCGGCCGAGTAGACGATGCTGGCGTCGCTGTCATTGACCGGCGCCAGATGACCCGGCGTGCCGCTCAGGTCGAGCAGTGCCTCGACCACCGGCAGCTCGACGTCGGCGCTGGCCAGGGTCTCACCGCTGCGCGGCACGTAGTAGAGAAGGCCGGCGGCGCCATCGAGATAGAACTGCCCCTTCTGGCCATCCTGTCCCAGCAGCTCGAACACGTTCTCCACCGTCGAGACATTGTCGAGCATGGGCGGCACGCCGCCGCCGTTGAATGGATATCCGGGGTGAATCACCGCGGTGTTGTTGTTGGCCCAGCAATGCGGCTCGATCACCAGCGTGGTGCCGCCACTGGCGGGACGGGTATGCCCGGCCAGCGGCGTCGTATCGGTGGTGGCCTCGATGCTGCTGATGGCGCAGCGCATGTGCTTCCACGCGTTGTCCTGCGCCACCTCCATGCCCGGCTTGACCCAGGCGCGCGCTGTCGTACTGGCATCGATGGTGGCGAGGCCGCGCGTTGTGGGCGTGAGCTGCATGGCATTGCGCTGGGTGTGCGGCCGCTCGGCACGCACGCCATTGACGTAGAGCTGGCGGCCCTGCGTTCCCACGGGCACCGAGGCGCGCCAGATCTGCCGGGCGGCATCGAACAGCTGGAAGCCATTCACCGAGATGGCGCCATTGAGCACGGGGTGCTCGCCGGCGTGGGCCTGGTAGACGACGCGGTGGCCATCGTGTCCCGAGTCGCCGGGGCCGAGCCGCAATGCCTGGTTCATTCGATAAGTGCCGCCGCGCAGATTGACCACGATGTCGCCGCTGGCGCCCGCGACCAGCGCGCGCGCGGCCGTCTGCGCGCCGCCCAGGCTGCACGGCGCCGCCAGCGTGCACGCCGATCCGGCTCCGGTGGGTGCCGCGTACAGCTGCGTCGACGCGCCCGCCAGGCTCGACGGCGGTGTGCGGAGATCGGCGCGCACGCCTTCGGCATCCACTTGCGGTGGCCCACATCCGGCCAGCGTCCACAACGATGCGACCGATACGACAAAGAGGCCACGAATGAGAGAGGAACGCATGGCCGGCACCTTAGCTGCTTCAATTACGAGACAGCCAGTGCCGCACTCTCTAACAATGATGAACTGAATCGCGGGTTCGTGTTCACGTCAATGCGACTGCACCGGCGCGGATCATGCCGTGGCAAACCCGGGCGCCAGCAGCGCGGCGAACCGCTCCGGACGCAAGATGGCCTGCGCGCGCATGCCGGCCTCGGCCTCGCTGACCAGGACGCGGCCCTCGTCACCGCCGAGGAGCACGCCGCGCTGGCGCCGCATGATGGTCGCGTGCAGCGCCATGTCGGCGACCTCGAAGCGGCGCTCGGCCTGCTCGAGCCGCACGATCGCGGCCGCGGCGTCGCCCTCGATATGGGCCATGGCGGCCTCGATGCGTGCCACCAGCGCGTCGCCCCAGCCGAGCTTCTCCTTGCCCAGCCGCTGCGCGTCCTGGCGCGCCTGCGCCAGGTGCGCCTTGCGCTCGCTGCCCGAGCAGCGCACCGCCGCCGCGAGCGCGTGGCGCGCGCGGAAGTCGTGGCAGGTCATGCGCAGCACCTGCATGCGCATGTACATCGAGCCGGCGATCTTCGGCCAGGTCTCGGCCAGACGCCGGCCCGCGGCCTCGACGTCGCCCTCGTAGAGCTCGAGCGAGAGCAGGCTCCACAGCTCCTGCACGTGCTGCAGGTTGACGCCCGGATAGTTCCACGCGCGGATGGCGCGCGCGGTGTGGTCGCGCACGGCCTCGCCATGGTCCTGCGCCAGCCACACATGGCTCGACGACATGGCCAGGCTGAGGTTGGCCTGCATGTACACGTCGCCACGCTCGAGCGCGCTCTTCATGGCGACGGGTAGCTGGCGCGCGAGCTCGGCCAGCTCGCCATTGAAGAACAGCCCGCGCATGCCATAGAGCACGGCCGCGTTCTGCTCGAACGACGCGCCGGTGCACTCGTCGGTGACCACGCGGTAGCAGGCTTCGCAGTACTCGCGGCACTTGCGCCAGCGGCTCAGGCAGTACGAGGCGATGCCGAGCGCGCCCAGCAGGAGGCCGTGCGCGTAGGGATCCTTGGCCTCGGCGGACAGCTCGAGCCCGAGCTTGGCGTAGGCGTCGACGCGCGCCGCGCTCGGCTGGCCGGCCGTGGCCACGACGGCGATCTCGGGGCCGATCGCGCGCACGATCTTCGCCGGCACGCCCGAGTCGAGCGCCAGGCGCAGGTGCCAGGCGGCGAATGGCTGGCCGCGCAGCGGGTCGGTCATGCCGAGCGGCATCATGCTGTGGCAGATCTCGATGTGCTGCAGGATGTCGGCGGGGACCTGGCTCGCGTCCCGGCGCTCGAACTTCAGCCCGCGCAGCTTGAGCTTGGCGCGCCCGACCATGAAGGCCAAGATTGCGCCGCCGCGGGTGCGCGGCAGCTTGCGGCCCACCTTGGCCAGCACCGCCTCGAGCGTGTGCGCGGCGTCGTCGGTGCGACCGGAGCGCAGGAACTGCTCGGCGGCCAGCCGGTGCAGCTCGAGGGTGCGCTCGCTGTCGTGCTGGGCGGCGGCCAGGTAGGCCTCGGCGGCGTCGCCGCCGCGGCCGGCGTTGGAGAGCGCCTCGGCCAGGCGCAGGCGCAGGCTCTGCTCGACCTCGGGCGTGGCCGGATCGGTGAGCGCGTCGCGGTAGAGGCGCGCGGCGCGGTCGAAGGCGAGCGCGGTGGCCGCGCGATCCGCGGCGCGTGCGGCGAAGCGGGCCGCCTTGCGTGCGTCGCCGGCCTTGCGGAAGTGCACCGCGAGCACCTCGGGGTCCGCGTTCGGGCTGGACTCGAGCGCGCGCGCCAGGCGGTCGTGCGCGCCGGTGCGGGCGTCGTCGCCCAGCCGGCTGGCGATCGCCTCGCGCACGCGATCGTGGTAGGGCTCGATGAGGTCGCCGCGACGCACGCCATTGGTCTTGACCAGGTCGGCCGCGCGCAGCGTGCTGGCCAGCTCGGCCAGCTCGCCGAACGAGATGGCCGCGGCGTGCGCGCACGCCTCTTGCGGCAGCGGTCCGCCGGCCAGGCAGATGAGCTCGAGCACGCGTCGCGACGACTCGCCCAGCGCGTCGACACGCGCGACCAGTGCGTCGTCGAGCCGGACCGGGCCGGCGTCGTCGGGGTGCGACAGGCGATGACGGATGAGCGCGTCGATGAACAGCGGATGGCCGCCCGCCTCCGCCGCGATGGTCTCGGCGCGCACGCCGGCGCCGCTGTCGGTCTGCGCGACCAGGCGCTCGGCCAGCTCGCGCGCCGCCTCGGGCGGCAGGCGCGGCACCAGCAGCTCGCCCACGTCGTCGCCGAGGTGCCGGCGCAGCGTGGCCAGCGTCTGGCTCTCGCCGCCGGCGATGGCGCGCACGGTGGTGACGAAGAACAGCGCGGGCGCCCCGGGCGTCTGCATGATGGTGGCCAGCAGGCTCAGGCTATCGGCGTCGGCCCACTGCAGGTCGTCGATGAACACGACCAGGGGCGCACGCCGGCTCAGCCGCTCGAACAGCTCGCGCAGCGCGGCGAACACCAGGCTGCGGTGCTGGAACGGGTCGACGGCCCGCGCGTCGCCCGCGTGCCCGACCGCGTGGGCGACGGGCTTCACGTCGTTGAGCACGGTGAACACGCTGGCCACCAGCGCGAACCGGGCGGGCAGGAGCGACTCGACCTCCTCGTCGGGCAGCTGGCCCAGGTACTGGCCGAGTGCGTCGATGACCTGGTCCACGGCCTTGTAGGGCACGCTCTCGCGCTCGTAGCAGCGGCCGGTCAGCAACACCGTGCGCGGGTCGCGGCCCAGCTCGTCGAGCAGCTGCCTGACCAGCGAGCTCTTGCCCACGCCCGACTCGCCGCTCACCAGCAAGGCCACCGGGTGGCCCGCGCGCGCGCGCGCGAAGCCGGCGCGCAGGACCTCGAGCTCGGGCGTGCGCCCGACGAAGAGGTTGCCGCTCGGGCGCGCATAGTGCGACGCGGCCGCTGGCGCTGCGCCCAGCCACTCGAAGATGGCCCGCTCGTCGAGCCGCAGCTCGGGATCCGTGCGCAGGAGGCCCATGCACAGCTCGCTCAGCCCCGCGGGCAGGTCGGCCACCAGCTGCGCGGGTGGCACGATCTCGACCGCGTCGCGCTGGGCGAGGATCAAGGGGAGCGAGCCGAGGTAGGGCGGCCGGCCGGTGAGCACGAGGTAGAGCGTGGCGCCCACGCTGTACCAGTCGGCGGCCGGACCGACCGCGCCGCCCGTGCCCTGCTCGGGCGCCATGAACGCGGCGGTGCCGACCGCGCCGCCCGCGAGCGCGCGCGCCGACGAGGCCTCGATGACCAGGCCGAAGTCCAGGATCACCACGCGCCCGCTCTTGGTCACCAGGACATTGCTGGGCTTGATGTCGCGATGCACCATGCGCGCGGCGTGGACGGCCGAGACGCCGGTGGCGAGCTGGTGCAGCGCCTCGCGCAGCCGCCGCTCGTCGAAGCCGTGGCGCTGGTAGCGGCCGCTCGCGACCGCGGGCGAGGTCGTATCGCCCGAGGCAGGCACGACCACCGGAACGGTCTCCATGGTCGCGCCCTGCTCCTCGGGCGGGTGCGGCACGTGCGCCGTCGACACCTGCGAGCCGAGGGCCAGGGCGCTCGCCGCCGAGCCGGTCCAGACGTGGCTGGTCAGGTCGACACCCTCGACCAGCTCCATGGTGAAGAACCAGGTCCCGCCCGCCTCCTGCAGCTCGCCCAGCCTGACCAGGTTGGGATGGCGCAGGTCCTGGAGCGCGCGGAACTCGTTCTTGAACTTGAGCAGCGAGTCGGCGGTCAGCGTGTGGATGGTCTTGAGCGCGACGCGGACGTTGTGCTCGCGATCGAGCGCCTCGAAGACGACGCCCATGCCGCCCTGACCCAGCCGCCGCAGGATCTGGAAGCGCGGCGTACCCTGGAAGGATGACTGGAGCCCCACGTGCTGCATCTCCATGACCCATCATACCGCCGCGCGGGAACATCCAGGAGGTGGCGCTGATAGATTCGGCCCGGAGAATCGAGGTGAAATGGGCCTTCTGGCGGGGCTTGCCCGGGGCCGGCGCCGCCCCCGGCCTGGTCAGAGGCGTATCGTGGTTTCATGAGCACGAGGGTCAGCTTGGTTCTGCTGCTACTCGCTGCGTGCGGCAGCGGCGAGATCACCTTCGCCAGTGACGGCGGTGCCTCGCCCGGCGCCCCCGACGCGAGCAGCGTCGCCGAAGCCGACAGTGGCGGCGCCGACGTGCCCGACGCGACGCCACCGCCTCCTGGCCCCGACGCGGCGCTGCCCGGCAAGCGCGTGGTGCCCATCTATGTCACGGCCAGCGACGAATCGGAGGCCGACGTCGCCACCCACGTCGCGACCTACGACGCGATCGTCGCCGGCATCCGCACCTGGTACACGGATCATCTGACCGGCACGCCGCGCGTCGCCTTCTATGCCGAGCCGGTGCGCGCGATGCGCGGCCACCACACGCGGGCGCAGTGGGACGACTTCGGCGCGCACGGATTCCTCTACCCCGATGGTCATCGCACTGCCGATGGCGGCGGCTGCGCCATGTACTACGGCGCCGAGTGGGAGCTGCGCGACGGTGGCTTGCTGGCCGCAGCGGGGCTGCCGCCGCTCGGCACCGGTGGCATCGTCTACTACGCGATCAACGGCGGCGGCCTGAATGGCTCGTGCGGCGCGGGTGGCTACCTGGGCGCGTCGGAGCTGCAGCTGCTGACCCTGGCCAAGCTGAACTGCCCGACCGGGCGGCTGGTCAATGGCGCCAGCGACTGCGCGCCGGTGGGCGCGGTCGCGCACGAGATGGGCCACGGCTTCGGCCTGCCGCACGGCGCGGATCGCCCCGCCTGCACCGACGGGCCCACCCTCATGGACGTGTGGTGGCAGTACGACGACGGCGCCAACCTGTGCACCGAGGACCGCACCGACCTGCGCGCCTCGGGCTACTTCTCGCCCCTCTGATCCCGTCCGCGCTCGGGCGCGTTTCGCGTCACGTCCAAGACGTCGGTTGACGGTGCTTTTCGTCATGAAACTGGACGCTTGCGCCCGGATCGTCCACAGAACTGGTCGCCCGGACCGCGTGTGGCTCGCCACCGATCCAGAAATCGCGGCAAGTGCCAAGCAATCCGGGCCTGGTCGGGCTATACCCTGCCTCGGCACCTCCCAACGACTGGAGTCTAGATGGTTCGCAAATCACCTGTCCCTGTCCCGAGCGACTACACCGTCCACATCCCCGCGGAGATCAACGAGCGCCTCGAGCGCTGCCGCGATTCAGTGGGCGTCGCGCTGCGTGCACGCCTCCAGACCGTCGCGGTCGCCGCAGGCAACAGCTCGGCCGCGTCGCGACAGGGCACGCCGATGCGCTTCTACGTGTCGGAGAACGTGCGCATGGAATACAAGGTGGATGCCGAGGCCCAGACCGTCTCGGTGGTCGGGCTGCGTACGGACCACTGAGTCAGTCCGCACGATTGGACCGTCAGTACGACTGATCCGGCTTCCGCTGTCGGTCCCTGCAGTGGTACGTAGGGTCGAAGGTCTTTTACAAAATGGAAGTATCGCTTGACTTGCTGCTCGCCGATGGCGTGATCGACGAGATTCTCGGCCGCCTCAAGAGCGGCAAAGAAGCCAACGTTTACCTGGTCCGCAAGGGCGAGCAGGTCCTGGCAGCAAAGGTCTACAAGGATCGCAGCCAGCGCGCCTTCAAGAACAACGCCGACTACAAGGAAGGCCGCAAGACCAAGAACAGCCGCACCCAGCGCGCCATCGAGAGTGGCGGCCGGTTCGGGCGCGAGGCGGAGGAGCAAGCGTGGAAGGCGACCGAGTCGACCGCGCTGCACACGCTGCACGCCCACGGCGTGCGCGTACCGCGGCCGGTGATGTTCTACGAGGGCGTCCTGCTGATGGAGCTGATCCTCGACGCCGAGGGCCTCGCCGCGCCCCGTCTCATCGACGTCGCGCTCGAGCCAGCGGCGGCGCGTGCGCTCTACCTGGAGCTGCGCGCCCAGCTCATCGGGCTCCTCTGCTGCGAGATCATCCACGGCGATCTGTTGCCGTACAACATCCTCGCGGCCGCCGCCGGCCCCACGATCATCGACTTCCCGCAGATCGTGTCCGCGGCGCACAACTCGCGCGCCGAGTTCTTCTTCCAGCGTGACTTCCAGAACCTGCTCGATCATGTCGCTGCCGCGGATCGCGCCCTCGCGGCCCACGCCGCCGACGGCCGCGCCATCTGGCGCGCCTACGTGCAGCGCGAGCTGACGCCCGACTTCGTGCCGCCGCCACCGCAGCCGCAGCGGCCACGCGACACCCGCGCCCCGGATCGCGTGCGCCCGCCCGCGCCGCGCAACGACGGGCGACGTCCCGACGCGAACGCAGCGCGTGTCGAGCATCGACGCCCCGACGCGAACGCAGCGCGCGTGGAGCATCGACGCCCCGACGACCGCAACGGAGCGCGCGCCGAGACTCGACGCCCCGACGACCGTGGCCACCGTCCCGAGCCTCGACGCCCGGGCAACCACGCACCACATGTCGAGACTCGCCGTCCCGACGCGAACGCAGCGCGCGGCCAGAATCAACGCCCCGATGACCGGAACGCTGCGCGCGGCCAGAATCGACGCCCTGACGACCGGAACGGAGCGCGCGGCCAGAATCAACGCCCCGACGACCGTGGCCACCGTCCCGA
>OBEQ010503412.1_pt1 | contig 13911 bp, 19 predicted proteins | sample 1670901 | NCBI WGS metagenome assembly OBEQ01 (sample SAMEA104232315, study PRJEB22302) | groundwater metagenome | biome: forest; feature: aquifer; material: groundwater | place: USA | collected 2011-08-07 | depth 5.4 m
ACGAGCTCGCAGAGGACGTGGCCGAGCGTGATGTGCGTCTCCTGGATGCGGGCGACCACCGTCGAGGGAACGATGAAGACGTGGTCCGTTAGCCCGACGAGTTTGCCGCCGGTCCCGCCGGTCCAGGCCACCGTCACCAGCCCCTGCGCCCGCGCCGCCTGGAGTCCTTTCAGGACATTCGGGGAATTGCCGCTGGTGCTGATGCCGATCGCCACATCGCCGGGACGCCCCAGCGCCTGGACTTGCCGGGCGAAGACTTCGGCGTAGCCGTAATCGTTGGCGATGCAGGTGAGCTTGGCCTGATCGGCCGAAAGCGCGATGGCCGCCAGCGGCGCCCGCTCGCGCCGGTAGCGTCCCACGAACTCGGCCGCGACGTGCGAGGCGTCCGTCGCGCTGCCGCCGTTCCCGAAGAGCAGCACCTTGTTGCCCTTGCGGAAGGTCTCGGCGAGCAGGTCGGCAAGTTTCTGGATGCGGTCGGCGTGCTCCGCGACGAACTTGAGCTTCGTCTCGGCGCTTTCCTCAAACCATCGGCGGATGCGCTGCGACATCGCGGTTGATTGTAGGAGAGGCCCCTCGGAGAGTCAAGAAACAGGACTCCCTCGTGCTATAGTTGCGCCATGGCGAAGGAGCGGACCGGAAAAGACGTCGCGACCAACCGGAAGGCCTTCCACGACTACGCGATTGAGGAGAGGCTGGAGGCCGGCATCGTCCTGCTGGGCACGGAGGTCAAGTCGCTGCGCGAGGGCCGCATCAATCTCAGGGACAGCTTCGCCAGCGTGGACAAGGGCGTGGTCCGCCTGCATAACTGCCACATCAGCCCTTACAGCCACGGCAACATCATGAACCACAACCCGCTGCGGACACGGACCCTGCTGCTGCATAAAAAGGAGATACGGAAGCTGATCGGCCAGACCCAGCAGAAGGGCCTGACGCTGGTGCCGCTGCGGATCTACTTCTCGCCGCGCGGGCACGCCAAGGTGGAGATTGCGCTGGCCAAGGGGAAGAAGGAGTACGACCGGCGCGAGACCATCAAGCAGCGCGAGGCCGGCCGCGAAATGGAACGGGCCATGAAAGGCGGGCGGCGGGAAAAGCGGAGTTAGGAATGCCGCCTAACGAGCGCCCGGCACTTTCCCCTGGAGGAATTGCAGGACCACGACCTCGTCGTGCCGCAGCGCAGCGGTAGGCTGCTTGCGGCGGGCGCGGCGTGACGGCGCGGGGGACAGCGGGGCGGTATGGCCCAGGAGGTAGGCCTGCACCAGCGCGGGGTGAACGTAGTACTTCCGACACACGGCGCGCGTGTTGCCGAGCCGCTCTGACACCGCGTCGATCGCCTGGACGATGTTCCGGTCCGCTTCGCGGCGGCTCGACGCGGGCCCCATGGCCCGCAGCTCAACGGCGGCCAGCATCGTGCCTCCCCAGGTGCGGAAATCCTTGGCCGTGACGTCGCGATCGGTGACTTCCCGAAGATAGGCGTTCACGTCGTCCGACGAAACGGTTTGACGTTTCCCGGATTCGTCGAGGTACTGGAATATTTCCTGCCCCGGCAGATCCCGGCACCGCTGGATGATGCGGGCGAGCCGGGGTTCGGTGACGGCCACGGAGTGTTCGACCCCGCTCTTGCCCCGGAAACTGAATCGCAACAAGGCCCCTTCGACCCGCACGTGCCTTCTGCGCAGGGTCGTCAGCCCAAAGGAGCGATTTTCGCGGGCGTATTCGTCGCTGCCCACGCGAATGAGCGTCTTGTCCAGCAGCCGCACCACGGTGGCGAGGAGCTGGCGCCGGGTCAGGTCGCCGGCGCGAAGATCGCGCTCCACGCGTTCCCGGAGGATCGGGAGGACCTCGCTGAACTCGAGCATGTGGCGAAACTTCGACCGGTCGCGCGTTTCGCGGTACGAGGGATGGTAGCGATACTGCTTCCGGCCGCGGGCGTCGCGCGCCGTCGCCTGTATGTGGCCGTTGGGATCCGGGCAAATCCACACGTCGGTCCAGGCCGGCGGGATCGCCAGCGCGTTGAGCCGTTTCCGGGTGTTCGGGTTCCTGATGCGCGCGCCGTTCGAGGCGTAGTAGATCCAACCTGTCCCGGAACGGGACCGACGGATGCCGGCAAAGCCGTCCGTGACGTAGCGGAGCCCGGCGCGGGCAGCCGCTTTGCGATACTTGTGGGTCCGCGGCGAGGTCATCGGCGGAAGACCTGCGTGAACAGCTCCAGCATCGCCGCCCAGGACTTCTTGTCGGCCTCCGCGTTGTACGCGAGTGCGTCCATTCCGGCCTTGTCCGCGTCCGGGTTGGTGAAGCCGTGCTTGGCGCCCGGGTAGCTGACCACCTGGAACTTCGCGCCCGCGGCTTTCATCTCCTTGTTGAAGGCCTCCACCTGCTCGGGCGGAACCATCGGATCGGCGGCGCCGGTGAGCACGAGGACCCGCGTCTTGACCTTCCCCTTCTCCGCGGGACTCTTCGTGGCGAGCGCTCCGTGGAAGCTCACGACCGCGTCCAGGTCGGCGTCGGCGCGCGCCCTGCCGAGGACCACGGAGCCTCCGAAGCAGTATCCGATCGCGGCGATCTTTGCCGGGGCGACGTGGGGATCCTGCTTGAGCTGCTCCAGCGCCGCGTTGAACCTCGCCGCGATCACCGCCGGGTCCTTCGTGGCCTCGGTCATGAAGGCCTCGGCGTCCTTCGGATGCGTGGTCACCTTGCCCTTGCCGTACATGTCCAGCGCGAAGCCGACGTAGCCGGCCTCTGCGAGTCGCCTGGCCTGGTTCCGGGCGTGCTCGTTGTGGCCCCACCACTCGTGGACGACGAGCACACCGGGGCGCTTGCCCTTCGCGGCGCCGTCCCAGGCGATGAGTCCCACTAGGACGGTATCGCCCTGCTTGTATTCGACCTCCCTCGTTTGGACCTCGGCGGCAGCAGCCGACGCGAACGTGAGCAACACCGCAACCACCGCCAACATTCGTCTCGTGTACATACGTCGTCCTCCCTGCAGCACCCCGATTCTGCACAACCGAAAAGTAGCCTGTCAAATTTTGCTGCCTACTGGGGTGGTAGAGGAGGTCCGACTCTGATGAGCGGGGGCACGCTGACGACCGCCCACACCCCTTCAAGCAGCACAAAGCCCCACTGCGACGCCCGGAACGCAACGACCGTGAGGACGACCGCCCCGACGAGGTTCAGCCAGTGGTACGCAGCGTGCGTGCGGTCGATCAGTCCATACTGATGTCCGGCATAGGCCGCCAGAATGAGCACCGCGCCCACGATCGAGATGATTTGTTCCATACGATTTCCTTTTTGCCGTCTTCAGTCGCGCCGAGCCACATCTTTCGCCAAGGCTCGGCGGATCGCCTGTTTCGTGCCGGTCGTGACCGGCCGTCCGTGGTTGGGACACAGCACTTTGAACGGCAGCTTCAAGAGACGCCGCACGCTGACGCGTGTGCCCTTCGGATCGTCTTGATATTCGCCTGGTACGAAGGCCAGCCCGCGGCTCCCGGCGTTCGTGAGGAGGTCGGCACAGAAGACCACGCCGCCGCTTCGTTTCAGGTAAAGCGAATAATGCGCGTCGGTCGGGCCTGGTGAGTGCACGGCCTTTAAGCCGCCGGGCAGGCGCGCGCCGGGGCCATACCGGCGATCCGGTCTCGTCCCTTCGAAATCGACCGCGTGCCGAGGCGCGTACACAGGAACGTTGAAGCTCTCGTGATACCGCCTGGCGGCACGTTCGTGGCACGACGCGGTCAGGCAGATCGCCTCCACCGCGCCCAGCTTCTGCAGGTCGCGTGGGCGCATCGGCAGCGGATCGATCAGGACCGCCCGACCCTTCTCCACGACCACATAGCCGTCGCTCTCGAAATCGATCCGGTCATCGCGCATGGTGAAACGATAGACGCCCGGCACAACCTCTCCGACCAGTTTTGCGCTTCCTTTCGGCTCAGGCATCGCGTCCCCCGTGCCGCCGCCCCGATTGTGCCGCAACTAAAGCAGCCTGTCACCTTTTTGCTGCCCCAGACTCGATTTGGTATAGTCGTCCCGCGATGCCACGCTGGCCGCTCCCCCCACAGGACTATTGGTCCACGCCGTTTGCGGAGGCGCTGCTGCAGCACCTGGATCTCGTGCCGGGAGCCACTATTCTGGATATTGCCTCCGGCGACGGCATCCCGGCCTTCTACCTGGCTGAGCAGGTCGGTCCAACGGGGCAGGTGCTCGGGATTGATTGGGATGAGCATCTGATGGCGAGCGCGCGCGGTCTGCAAGGACCGCATCTCCCGTGGCTTCGTTTCGAGTGCCTCGACATGCGCGCGCTGCCGGCACGCCTGCCGGCCTTCGATCGGATCACCGGCAACCTGTCGGTCATGTTTTTCCGCCCGAACCGGTTCGAGACCGTCCGGGGATTGCTCGATCATCTCAAGCCGGGCGGCCAACTGGTGCTGACCTTCCCGTCGCTCGGCACGTTCGATGCACTCTGGCGGAGGATCGATCAGGAGATGGCCGCGTGTGGTCTGAGGATCGAGCGGCAACGGCTGGCGGCGCATGTGGCCGAGCGGCCGTCCGCGAAAGACGCCCGCGGGTGGTTGGACGCGCTGGGCCTCCAACGCATCGCGGCGACCGCGTCGCCCCTGGAGGTCACCACCGGTCCGGGCCCGTTGTTTCTGCACCATCCGCTGCTGCGGAGCGGTTTTCTGGACGACGCGTTCGAATGCTTCGATGACCCGCGTCTCGCCGATGAGGTCATGCGGACGGTCTCCGAAGACGTGCCCAGCTTCACGCCGTTGATCGCGCAGTGCTGCGTGCTGTCCGGATGGAAGCCAGATTCGTGAACCGCTTGGAGCAGATTGAAAAAGAGTTGGCAATGGCGGAGGCGGCGCTGCGGGAAGCCAACGAGGGGAAGGCCCGGGTCTGCGCGCGCCGGGCCGTCGCCCTGGCGGCGGAAGCCTCGTTGGAGCGGTTTCCGCGGCCTGATTGGCGTGGAGACGCCATGCACCAACTACGGCAGATTCAACAGGAGGAATCCTTTCCCTTGCCCATCCGTCAGGCTGCCGAGCGACTCAGCACAAAGATCACGCAACGGGACCGCGCGCCGTTTACGTCCAACCCGATCGCGGATGCCAAGCTGATTATCGCCTACCTGATCTCTGGGAAATGAAATTGGATGATCACCTCAGCCACGGAGGCAATCATGGCAATGATATGGACTGACCTTTCAGGTAAGAAATATGAATTAAAGCAGGACGAAGGAGAATGGTGGTATCGCATACGAGGTGAAGGTAATGGCAAATGGAAGAAGGGGCATCCTCCGGGATGGTTTGAAAAAGGAAGGACTCCGCTTGATCAACGCTAAGTCAAACTGACCCACTACCCATAGTCTGTTGCCATTGTCAAAGCACAAAACGAAAAGGCCCGACATCCTCGTGACGTAAGTGGAGCCCGGCGCGGGCGGCCGCTCTGCGATGCTCGTTGGTCCGCGGCGAGATCATCAAACGCCCCATGTCACCTCGCGCCGATGCTACCTTTGAGCGATGGCCAGAATGTCGAACATCAGCCGCGCGCCATAGGTCGGTCCCATGTCTTTGAAGTTGACGGCGTCGTTCCACGTTTCGAACACGCCATAGGGGAACCACAGAGCCACGGTGCCGAAGAATTCTCGCTTGGCACGACCCTGGGGATCGTCAAAGAGCCCGGTATCCCACGTCACCCCCAGTTCTAACTCCCATCGAGGCCGCTCATCGTCCTTGTAGCGGGTGTAATTGGCGAAGCCCAGCGAGGCCTGTCCGAGATACGACTGGCCGGCCACCTGGTTGAACGCGGAGCTGCGATAGATCTGGCTATAGCGGCCCATGGCGGACAGCCGGACGAACGGCAGGCCGAACGAGAGGCGCCGCGCGCCGAGCCGCGCGAAGGCCTCGTGATACAGAGACCCGGACGAGAATCCCAGGCCGGCGAAACCACTGTCGTGCTGGTCGAAGAGTTGGGCCCATCGCGTCAGCGAGCCGTCGATCATAAAGTCGGTCGCTTCACGAACAGCGCCCACGGGCACAGGCGAGTAGCCTAACGCTCGATGGACGAATCCGTTCTGGAAGGTGTTCGTCGGTTCGTCGCGCGTGGGGCCGGCGCCGACCGTGAGGTTCGTTCCCCAGTCGCCGAAGCGCTCCGTCCAGCTCAGCGTCGCGAAGTTGAATCCCATCGTCTCCTTGATCGTGGAGTTGTACCGGCTCGACGCGCTGAATTCGGTGAACCGATTGAAGGTTATTCCGGCATCCAGCGTCCGGTACTGATCGGGGTAGGCGAGCGCGCCCCAATGCACGCTCGGAGCGGGTGACTCCGCCTGGGCAGTCTCAGGGCAGGCGACGAGGCACAGTCCGAGAAGGAAAAGAGGGAAACGGCGCGTCATGGCGCCCTATGTATATCATAAGAACCGAAAAATGAGAAAAAGAGAAGGGGCTGAGTAGCCTGTCCCCTTTTGAAGACCCGCGGCTAATTCGAGTTTGACCCCTTTACTTGGAGGTGCTTGGCAGCTTGAGCGCCTCCTTCACGCCTTTGGCCAGAAACAAGCAGGTTCCAAGCGCCAGCCCAAGGAAGCCGAACAGCGATGCGGTGAGGGAAAGCGGCTTGTAGTCCTTCAAAACAGACAAGGTGGCCGTCACAGAGAACTTATCTGCCACAGCCGTGAGTGCTTTCGGCAAAGAGTCTTTCACCGCAAGATAGAGGCTTTCCCCAACAACGGTCAGCACGACTGCAACGAGCAGCCAGAACCAAGGCTGGCACCAGTGCACGAAAGATTCCCGCCACGCGGAAGCCAGACCCAGGTGCCGCCACGGCACCAAAAAAAGCGCCAGCACGAGCATAGGGAGGACAATCAACACCAGAACGCTGACTGGCAGGTATGTCAACTCCGCAGCAGGTATCCGGACCTTCAGCTCGAGCGCCAGCGCGTTCGCGCACGTAGCACAGTATGGTGCAAGCAACCACCTGTCGATGGCCAGTGCAGCTGCCAGCCACAAGAGGACCGCAACTGTCGCGGTGCCGAACGATCGCATAGAAGCACCCCCCCGCTGTGTTAACCGAAAAATGATGACAGACTCTATTAGCTCCTGGCTAGGCACCGGGCCAAGCGCTCCCGTTTTCGTCCCTTTGCCCTTCCTCTCCTCGGCCGCCCGTGAAAACGCCTCAGCGGGGAATGGTGCCTGATCCTTTTTCGCCGCGGTTACCATGAAACATTGGGGCCAGACACTTCGAATTCGACAGTCTCCTCTTTCGCAAAAGTATTATTCCGCATGCGAATGTTCTGAGTACCGCTCGAAGTACGGATGCCAGACCCGCTTGAGCCGACAAAACTGCGATAGTATTTTTCGGCCGCAGCCCGACATGCGCCATGGTTAAACGGCCCGATGTATGACGTACCACGGGGCGCGCTGACTTCAAGCGGCCCCGTCTCATAGATGCTTCCGACAGTCTGCTTTACATCTATGTACAGGCCGTCGTAACGTCTTCCCTCGACCTCCAGGGAGAAGAAGAGCCGGGAGACCATATGCTCGTCGTCGCTCCCAAAATCCTGTGAGTCCTGGATGCCTTTGTGAAAGGTAATGCGTGCCTTCGACATACACCCCTCCCTGTCGCTCAGAAAGATAGATGGGCTGCTTCTCAAAGTCTCTAAAACAGCAGCCGCCTTCATTCTGCCGCAATTAAAGTAGCCTGTCCCATTTTTTTGCCTAGGTGCGTAGGAGTTGCTCATAGCGTGCCACATCAAATGGTTTCAACTGCCACGAGTATGTGAGCCTTGAAGGATGGCGTGGATGACCGGCTCTGGTAAGAGGGCCGAAATGCTTCCACGAGGCGCTGTAATGTTCTAACCGACTGAAAAGCTCCAGACACGCACGAACAAAATAGCTCCTAGCGCGTATGCTTTGGCCCCACGCCGCCCAAACTACTGGCAAAGGTTCACCAGAAATTGCTTGCTCAATGCGCACCAAATTTTCTTGAAATGCGGCGGAATCTTCGGTTGCCGGCAATGCGTTGTAGTCTGTGGACCGTACAGGATAAAGGTTGAGCATCACGAAACCATCAAACTCGTATTTGTGTGCAACGCCTTCGACCTTGGCAATGGTAACGTCCGATTTCTCTTTCGTCGCTGTGCTTGGATTAAGGCCGACAACGTATAGCTTGCGCTGCCCGGACTTGCCGAGAGTGAAGCGCCATGCGTCGTGTTTGGCGTTGGAGTAGACGTCATACATGGGCACCTAACGGTAGCGCTCAGCGGCAGCGGGCCGCAGGGCTGTTGTCCGCTGCAGCGAGTTGGTCGGAGAAACGGGGTCAGTCACAATATTCCTCTGATAAACACTCAGCAGAAAACGGTGACTGCTCCTGCTTGTCTCTTCTTGTTAGACAGCCGCCAGGGCAATCTCCGCATCGGAAGCTGGATCGCACTTGGCCCAGCCGAGGTACAGCACCTGAGGTCCGAGCGACGTAACTTTCTTCAGCTCGTTAGGATGAACGGTCTGACCTAACAACTCCGAGAATGCGGTGAAATCCTTTTCACTCGTCTGGTCGTCCCTGAATGATTGGACTATCATTACGGCGTGAAGGGCGCCACACCGCCTAGCCTCAAGCACAGCTGATGCGGTCCGATGCAGCAACTGGTACCGGACTGAGGAAGGCGGCTCGGTCCGCACGCCGAGCGTTTCCATCAGGTACTCAAGGCGCTTGCGTTTCCCCGGGGAGGCTTCCTTTAGCCAGTCACCAAGAGTTTCTCCAAAGGGTTCTCCCGCCTTCCCCTCAACTGCCAGCGAAACGAGTCCATTCTCTGTAGCGAGAAGAGCCCACACGTCGTTTTGCGAAGCTCTCGATCCTCCTGGCAGGGAGACTTTGTGCTCAGGTAAAGCGGCAATGAGCCTTGCACCTCTAAGTTCTGGCTGGGAGTCGAGAAGGTTCACCACCTTCGGAGGAAGCCCACGCTCGGTCTTCGTAGCAAGCTCCCAGCTGACGGCCGTCTCGAACGCTGACGCACGCCGCTCCCATTGAACCTCAGGATCAGCGAGTCGGTTGCGCCAATCACTAAGACCACATGTCGGGACAAATATCCGTTTCATAGAAACCTCTTAACTCAGCGGGAAATGGCGACGGACCCCATTATTTCCTTGTAGCGACTGTTTAGACGCTCACCTCTGGATCGGTCTCGAGATCGGGATGCGAATGTTGATGTAGGTGTCACCTCCGTCCGGCACTATCTTGCCGAATCTTGACGAAAATTGCGCCACCCTATGCATATCAAAGACTGTGTCTCTGAGACACGATTCAAGTTTCCGCAATTGCGCTGGCTGGCTCAGCCATTCGGCCAACTCTCTGACCTCTCCTTGACTGAGTTGCGGTTCATCAGGGAATACTGGATCGAGTCCGGGAAGGCGGTACCTTCCCAACAAGCGCCGGTTCCGACGCTCATTCTTGTAGATATGTACATGCAAGTCATAGGTTCCGTCGGGCCGGGGATGGTCTGCTTTCCGGATATGGAAGGAGTAGGACGCCATTACAATGCCCTATTAGACCCCGCCTTGTTGTGCAGGACCCTCCTTACTCCAGAAGTCGTAAACCTTATTTAGCTGGTCAATCCAGAGGCGATCCACGTCGCTTGCGTCAAGACCGAGCTTCTGGGCAAGTTCAAAGAAACCCGGACCCGGCTTGTAGTCTCCGGCCTTGTGGACGACCACCGCTGTAAGCATGCCGCGACCAGCTCGATGCTCGTCTGAGGAAATCTCGCGGAGCAAGAAAAAGAAACGCTGGTCCGTGGGAAGGAACGAGATGCACCGGATTTGTGTGGCAAGGTCGGAATACGCCACGGTCCCGCGCGTGGCAGCCACTCGCGTCAAGACGGCGCGCGCTTCTTCCTTCGCGCGGTTCCAAAGGTCTTCAGAATATCCGTAAACGGGCATGCCGTCATCTTTGCAAGGACAACTATGGTCAGAATCGATTTAGAGAACTGCTGCATGCCGCCGGCTCGCGGCTAATCCGAGTCTGCCCCCAACTCCTGCTTCACTTTATTGTCTCGCCTAATCTTTCTGCGTGCGCTTGTGCTTCTTCGCGAGGTCCATGAAGAAAGCTGCTGGAAACTTGTCTGGAAACCCTTTCCTCTCCAGAGTAGTCGATACTAATGTGGTGGCGCCTGCAATCGCTACTGCTGCTGCGGCAAGAAAACCCGCGTGACCCTCGGCAACAGCTAATAGTCCCGCCGCTACCTCGCCGCCAGCCCACTTAACCAGCTTTCTATCAATCTGCTTCCATTCTTCATCAGCCTCAGCCACCTGTGTCTTAAGCTCATCTGCAAGATGCCGTACATTGTCTTCCCCAAAAGGATTACCAGAAGATGCCACGGACCAAAGACGGTGCAGAAATGCCCGGAGGTTTTCGAGGCGCCCTTCTTTTCTTAATGAAAGCGCGTGACTAAGTTCCAGACTATTTAGGTATTTTAGATCGAGGTTCTGAAATGCCTTGGCAATCGGTGACCATTCCCCGCTGGTGACTCCATGCTGCTCACGATCCAGCTCAATTTCCTTCCACCTACTTGGCAGATCGGTTACCAAATAGGATCCAGTGATCGAAGCAGTACGCCTGGCTATGTCGTAGCTGGCTCCGGAGGACATAATGTGGAACTCTGACCACCCCTTTTCCCCTCCTCCAAGGGGCTCTAAGTAATACGGATCCCGTTCACGCAATCCATGAATATGGGCAATAAAATCGTCCTCGTGGAATTTATCTGTGCCGAGATTTAGTTCTCTGAATATCCTGCGAATATAGTCATCCGGAGCCGAAAGCACCAACATCCGAAATGCATCTCGGTCCATGTGCTCCTTGACCTTGATTTCGGCTGTTTCATGAAGAAGGGCATGGAGTTCACTGTTTTCCTCGTACTTTCTCTTTTGGCTATGCATTGATTCCCAATTGAGTCGTGGATCAAAGTCTGCGGGCGTTCTAATAAACTCTACAATCCCTGCTTCGATCCAAGGGATAAAACGGAACCATATCTCAATGTTCTTAAGAGTCTGCGTCCTGAATTGTTCTGGATGAAGAATGGGATTGTATTGTTCCCGTACGCTAAGAGGATAAATGAAGGGGTCCACCAACAAGATCTTGTTCGCATACAGCGAGTGCCGCGCGACTCCGCGGATAAGCAAATCGGTCCTATACTCACCTACATATAGTCCAGATACATCCGCTCTTGAAGTTTCAAGCACCGAATCTAGATTAATGTCCTTCGGCCATACCTCAATAATTGCCTCATTAATCTCTCGGACGGCTTTCGGCGTGAACGCTGCTTTTAAGTCTGCCAGGGACTTCTGCGTTGGCTCCTTATCAAGCTGTAACGCGGCGAATACGCGTTGCAAAAACAGGCGATTTCTTCCCCTCACCGAAAGATGATCCTTCCAGGTCGTGGAGTTTTCACGGATTATCCGATTCCAGTCGACTTTGCCTTCGCAGCAAAACTTATACTTCTTGCCTCTGCCGCATGGGCATTGATCGTTTCTGCTGATCTTTTTCGTCTTGCTTTTCATTTGATGAACAGATGCGGCCTAATGCCCTTCGGCCGAGCGGCCGGCGGCCACCGGCGCTCCCTCAAGGGCTGCGGATTCATATTCTGCACGCACGCCTTCGGCCAGGTTAAGGCACTCGCGGAGGATTATGAGCGAATCAGCGAGCAGCGCAGCATTACGGCCAAGGTCCGACGCGGGCACCGATGTAAACTTTCCACCGTGAAAGAGGTTGTTGCGCACACGGCGAACATATCTAAGGAGCCGCTCGACCTCTGATAACTGGTCACTCTCCGCCGCAGAGTCCCAACGCAAAGCTCCCCCTCTGACGACTTCCCGCCATGGCGGGTTGATGAGAAGATGGTCGCAGGCTTGTCGAAGCCGGGGATTCGCGTCTGGTCGAAAGACGCCATTCAGCTGCCGCGCGAAGCTATCCCAGTCCGGCTTTGCCTCGTACGTGACCTCTTTTTTATGTGAACGCCGTTTGACGAATAGCCCAGCACTCTTGAGCGCGAACTCAAAGCGAGCGAATGTCAGGAAAAAATCCAGGAGAAGTTCGCGATCTACGGTAACGTGCATCGCTGAGTCTTCGGCAGCCATCTAACTAGGAAGTCTCCTCCAACAGTCACATGCAGGTTATTTCGTGAATCAAACCGTGTCAAGCCTCTCACTTCAGAAAGACGCTGTAAGGTGCGTACCTATTTCGATACACTCTTTCTGGCGGGTGGCGCCGATCCCCGGCAAGGGCCGTGGTGAGCCTCGAATGCGCCGCTGGTTCGAGCGACTTCCGAGGCGCGGGAACGCGGAGCAGGAGGCTCCCCCGGCCCGCAGCAGTAGCCTGTCCCCTTTGGGCCGTGCTATAGTCCGGCGCGTGGCGGCTCACACGACGTGCAGACGACACCACGCCGGCGTGGCTCTGATTGCCGGATTCAAGCTCCTGAAATGCGTGCTGCTGCTGGTCGTCGGCTTGGGACTCCTCAAGCTGATGCATGCCGAAATTGCCACCCTCTTCTCGCAACTTCTGGAAATCCTCCATCTGGATGCCGACTCCCGCGCGCTCCACACGCTCGTCCTGAAGGTGGATGCCCTGCAACCGCAGAACGTCCTGACCGTGGGCCTCGTGAGCCTCACCTATGCCGGTCTGCTTTTGACCGAAGGACTGGGCCTCTGGTTTGAACGCGCCTGGGCCGCCTATCTGACGGTGATCTCGACGAGCCTCCTTATTCCGTTCGAGCTTTATGAAATCGTCCAACGAATCACCGTGCTGCGGATTGGAGTGTTGCTCCTCAATCTGGTCATCGTCCTCTACCTCATCAGCCAGTTGAAATATCACACCCTGCGTTCGCGTCATTCGCTAACCTAAAAAAGACGGGTCCTGTCGACGAAAAGCTTGGCTCGGACCGGGGGAGCCTCCTGCTCCGCGGTTCCCGCACTCTCGATATCGTATGGCGCGATGCGCGCCCGATCAGAGCGGCAGAGTGCTCGAACAGCGGCGCATTTGAGGCTCACCCCGGCCCGCAGCCGTAACATCGATCAGCCAATGTCGCCGGAGGCGGAGGGGTGGCGGCGAGTGGGACCGGATTCGGTAGGGGCGGACCTGCGTGTCCGCCCAGGAGAGGGCAACCACATAGGGTTGCCCCTACGAAGAATAAACGTCCGATGCGGGGGCAGGACCCGCTCAGTAGCGAGTCCCCTTTTGGCCGTGCTATAGTCCGGCGCGTGGCGGCGGAAATCACGACGAAAGCCCTGCTGATCGCCCTCGTCGGCGATCCGACGCCCTGCGTGGCGACCATCAACCGCCTGAACCCCGAGTGCCTCTGCTTCTTCATCCCCGAGGACCTGCGCCCCCAGATCGAAACGCAGATCCAGCCGAACCTCGTCAAGCTGCCGAAGAAATGGGACTGGATCATCACGCCCGATCCCCACGGCTTCGGCGCAAGCTTCAAAGCCCTCAATCAGCCCCTGGCCGATCTATTAAAGGTGTGGGGCCTCAGCCCCGGCGAGCTGACCGTGGACCTGGGCCGGGCCACCGCCGCCATGTCGGCGGCGACGGGCCTCGCGACGCTGGCGCACTCCTCGCAGTTCCTCACGCTGAAACCGGCCCTAATCGCGGGCGACGCGCCGGTGGGCGAGCTCGTCATCGTCAACGGCCTTGCGCACTCCTGGCAGCAGGACAACCCCTGGACCGAAGCGGCGATCGGCGCGCGCCGGCTTGCCGCCGAGCAGTTCAATCGCGGCTCGTACGCCGCTGCGGCCGGTGGATTCCGGCAGATCGAAGCGCGCGTGAGCGGCGGGCAGAAGCCCCTCTATCACGCCTTCGCCGACCTCGCCGACGCCTACGGCTGCTGGGACCGCTTTCAATACAAGCCCGCCTGGGAATCATTAAAGACCGCGACGAAGGCGCTCGACA
>OBEQ012009635.1_pt1 | contig 13910 bp, 12 predicted proteins | sample 1670901 | NCBI WGS metagenome assembly OBEQ01 (sample SAMEA104232315, study PRJEB22302) | groundwater metagenome | biome: forest; feature: aquifer; material: groundwater | place: USA | collected 2011-08-07 | depth 5.4 m
CTCCACCACATTAATTCTACGACCTTTTGTCTCTCCACTTTGCTTTCGGGCGGAAGTATTGCAATCCCGCCCGGCTATTCCAATTCGCGTTTCTGGCGACAGGCAGCGAAAACACAGGCGACCTATACCTCCATTGTCCAATCAATCCTTTTTGATCAACTAAGCCGTGAACACGAATTTGCGGCGGTCAAACCAGGGCTCAAGCTCAACAGAATTCAAATCGGATCCGCGCCCGTTGTAGCCCAGACTGTGCAGGAATTTATGAAAAAATTTCAGATACCCCTGTATCAAGGATATGGACAGACTGAAACAGCGCTTCGGGTTACGGGCGTGCCAATGGATTTGCCACCTAGACTATACGAACAGCTCGTCGAGGAAAATTCTATTGGCGCGCCGATGCCGTGGGCTGATCTTCAAATCGCGGACGAGAATGGGAACATTCTTGGCGAGAATCAGGAAGGCGAACTGGTGGTTAGCGGCCCGGCGATCATGGAAGGATATATCGGCAAAGAGCCGGCGTTTCGGAGTGGCTATTTCCTGACCGGAGACATTGGGTTCTATCGGCTGATCGAGGGGAAGCGATACTTCTTTTTGAAAGGACGGAAAAAAGAAATGATTATCAAAGGGGGAATCAATATTTCGCCCGTTGCCATAGAGAATCAGTTGAAAAGGATTTCTGTTGATATCGATCAGGTGTATGTGATCGGTATACCGGACAAGCGATATGGAGAAGAAGTCGCGGCGGTGATTTGCTGGAAAAAGGATGCAAATGAAGAGAGTGCCAAGCGGCGCCTGAAATACGCGCTTGTTTCCGGTACGCCGTTGTTGAGCCTTTACGAGACGCCCGCCTGCATCGCTTCGCTCACAGCAGAAGATCTGCCTGTTACCTCGACCGGCAAAGTACAAAGGACTGTTCTCAAAGACAAAGTGCCGTTTGACCAATTCGAGTCAATATACCTGCTTTTTGAAACTTCTCTACCTGTGGTGAGCAGCGTCGAACCATCTATGGTGAGCAGCGTCGAACCATATCGTTTTTTGATCCTCGGGCCTCAATCTCCGTATATTGCCGAGTCCTTGGCGTTGTATAACCATTGCTGGCAACCCTTGGTGATAGACAATACCCAGTACAAAGAAAATATTCGTAAACAATACATTCTTTTGGCAGTGGATACCGAGAACAAAATAGCCGGCCAGATTGCTTTTATCCGTACCGACCTCGGCAGCCGGGACTTGCTTCATACATCATACAGAGCATTGGTGTCGGCCGAGGCCAATGTCAAGGGTGCGGCGTTCGTATGCGTATCGATTTGCAGTTCAGGATTTGAGCCCAAAACCGTTCCGTCTATGGTGAGCGGTGCCGAACCACCTATGGTGAGCAAAGTCGAACCACCTGTGGTGAGCAAAGTCGAACCACCTGTGGTGAGCAAAGTCGAACCATCGGCGATCCGAATTCCGGATGCCGAAGCGGTGCGGGCGTATCTTCGCGATGGGAATGATCCGGTTTTGCGATTCCATCAAAAACCGAAAGCGGGTCTCCCGCTCGGCGCCGAACTCGTTGATGTGATTGCCGCGGGCCGGCCCGAGGATGCAAGTTCTCTGGGGTATACGATGCTGTTGAAATATCCTTCTGTTGCGGCTGCCGTGGGCATAACAAATGAAGCTCCTGTTGCCAATCAACTAATTGAAGCCGTTCTCTTGATTGCCAAAGACAACGGGATCGAGGATGTGTATGCCTATTCAAGACCCGGCGGTCTTGCTGCGTATATGGCTAAACAAAGTTAAGAGAATTGTAATTTAAGATAGACCTGGCAGGAGTAAAAGTAAATTCGGATTCGGGCACAGTTCGAGATAATGAGTACGTTCCGAAGGTTTCGCCACCCCGAAGAAATCTCCTTTTTTGCCGAGCATATCTCTAATAATCTGAAAATGTAAATGCGGCGGCCATTGGCCGTTTTCCGCACTGGTGCCTAAAACGGCGATATTCTGTCCGGCAGTAATTTTTTGTCCTGGTCTCAAATTATCCAGAGAGTGAGGACTTAAGTGTCCGTACAGCGTGTAAAAAGTTATTCCATCAAGTGTGTGTTTCAAGATGATCGTTGGGCCGTAATCCAGATAATGCTGATTATTCTGAAAGCTGTGTACGACGGCTGGCAACGGTGAGAAAATTTCGGTGCCTGCCGGTAGCCACAAATCAACAGCCAAGTGTACGCTGCGCGGCTCCTCGGTTTTTGTCGTAAATAAAGAGCTTTTTTTATAGAGCAGGCGATCTTCGCCGTAACCTCCGGCGCCCATCGTGCGGCCGGCTGATTGTATTGTGGATTCTATATATTGGCTGAATTGTTGGACATCGCCCAAATCAAGCGTTGCCAGTTCCGGATTGTTTTCAGTGAAGTCGAAAATAAAAGGGGGTTGTGCTAAAAACTCACTGGGAATTACCGGAGCAAATTCATTTTTATGTTTGATCAGCGTCGAAATGAGATCACTCATATTTTTTAAGTATAACATCAATTTTTAAAATCCGTGGGGAGAAAAACCGTGGTTAGGTTTTTCTCCCCATAATGTTTGTCCTTAAACCGGAACCAGCTTAGTAAGATCAAGCTCGTTCAGATAAGGGTAAATTCGGGTGATGTAATGGCGAAGGCCGGCAACGAACACCGGCAGTTTCGACTGTTGGTAATTGCGGTGACGAAGCCACATAGGCTCGTCGCTCGCAAAAACCGGCGTGTCGGTCGCGAACGCGACAACCGGCCCGTGATCGATTTCCGGATCAACCACGTGCAAAGTCGCGCCGGTATAGACTTGCAAACCATTTTTCTTTGCCATCGAGATGGCGTCGGCCGTCGGAGTTTTGCCCTTGAAGCAAAACATATGATCCTCGACGGTTGGCGCGGGATGGATGTTTAGCACCCGCCCGAATTGCAAGACGGGCGGGAACATGAATTCCAAGCGCGCCATGTAGTGATCGGAGATCAGAACATCGATCCCCAATCTGGCCATCAGCTCAATCACTTCGGCTTCGAACTTCTGTTTTGCTTTTCGCCTGTGTGCCTTGTCGATCAAAGGCAGGAGTCGAAACTCGGACGGAATGTTGAAAACCGGAACTCCTAGATCTACGGAATCAGGTACTATCCACCTGCCCTGACCAGGCAGAGGAGATATATTGTACCTGTGTGCATCTTTCTTTGTGTCGTCAGTCACTATCCCGGCGACTTCCGCGACTTGATAAAGGTTTCCGACAGTCTTATTCCTTGTCTGCCAGATCGTGTACTCAACTACTCCCATCAGGTAGTTGAGGCCTTGTGGCGTGCTGACAAGTTGCCCATTCCGATCATCTCCTACCACGTCCCTGATGGACGTGAGGAAAAGAATCCGAACCGGTCTCTTGGGCAAAACCGCCTGCTTGCCTGGCTGGCCGTAAAACTGAATCGGCATACTTTTCTCCTTTTCAATTTTCAAGTTGCACTCCCCAAAATGAAACAGCGTTCTTTTAACCACTTCCTTAAAAAGAGCGCTGTAATATTTCGGCAAAAATATCAGCCCAATTTAAGGAAGGCGATATTTCTTGCACTTCTTGAAATTGTTTGTGAAATTAATTTGCATGAACGTAAAGGCGCCACCCGTTTCCGGATGGCGCTTTAAGAATTTTTAGTCAAATGAAAGCCTTACCGTCCGGAATACGGGTTCAGTAAGCCCTTCTTAATAATCTGGGAAAAATTCGTTGCAATCATGTAATTAGGATTATGTTAGCAAAATCAAAAAATCTGTCAACAGCCGCTACAATAAAAAACAACCGCATGATGCGACTGCTTTTTTGTATCTGTCAGGACGAAACTGATTTAGTGAACCAGTCCGGCATCCGGCAAGGTAACATCGCGCACGACTTGCGCGGAAATGACGCCGCTCGCATCGGCAGAATTTTCTCTCCCTCAAAGAGATTCGGGACTTTCAGTTTCCCAATTTGTCTTAATACTCAAGTGCGCGTAGAATCGTAAATACGGTGGGGTGGCCAAGTGGTTGAAGGCACAACATTCATCTGCTAAAATATCTATATGGATGCGGTATGTAAATTCTGTTCCGCAAAGTTCAGCAAAAAATACCCCGCCCAAATTTTCTGTTCTCTGCTCTGCTCAAACAGATACAATCTAAACCACAAAAATAAAGTTGTATTACCATCACAGTATTCTGTTGAGCTCGCCGAATTGTTCGGTTTTATAAAAGCGGCCGTACGAGGATTGTTTGATACAGAAGGATCAGTGGGTATGAAATACTTTTTGGGCATGCATGGAACCTATCTATACAAGCAACTTACGGTAACGAATAAAAATAAAAATATCCTGCGGTTTTTGGAGGAGTCTTTGCATCGTTTCGACTATAAACCCACGAAAAATTCGCATAAGAATATATATGTGAGTAATAAGAAAGATATACAGCGATATTTGTATGATATAGGGTCAAGTAATCCGAAAATTGTAAGGAAGATAGCCGCTGAAGAAATAAACGGCTATACATGGAGGGTTGCGCCGAACGGTAAGGCACCAGTCTTGAAAACTGGGACCCCGTAAGGGGTTTACAGGTTCGAATCCTGTACCCTCCGCAGATTAGAAATACTTACAATGCGTACTCGCGTTTTAAATCACTGTGCGCTGAAGCGCACAGTGATTTAAAAACTCTTTCCACATGACAAGATCAACCATATACCGTTTTTTTTACAGGATTTTGATATAAAATGTATTTTACCGGCCTCACGTTTCTCGATCACGATCTGTTTATTTTTCAGTTTCAGTCAACTTTTCAGGTTCGATGACAGTTTCGCTTTCTCGGTCGCGTTCCTTTCGCGGAGTATCTAAACAGAATCACTCTAATCGCCAATCCCGGAGCATTTCGTGCTATACTAAATAGTATATGACGACACGATTGTATGTTGCGGCTTCTCACGAGTCGGTGCTCGACAATCCGGGGAAACGCTATGTATTGAAAATACGGGATTTGCCGCCCGAACAAAAGCCCCGCGAACGGCTCATGAGACACGGCGTAGAAACGCTCTCCACGCCGGAACTTTTGGCGGTCGTGCTGAACACCGGCACCCGCAAAGAGGAAATTCTTTCCATGTGTACGCGCGTCATGAAGGAATATGGAGAAAAAAGCATTATGAGCCAGAAAAATCCGGCGGTCTTGAGCCGCGATCTCGATATTCCCGCGGTCAAGGCGGTTCAGATCGTCGCCTGCGCGGAATTAGGCAGGCGTTTTTTTGAAAAAAACGGCGCGGCGTCTCCGGTCATCCGCACGGCCCGCGATGTCTTCGGGTATGTGAGCGATATGCGCGGTTTATCGAAAGAACATCTGCGCGGCATATATTTAAACACTCACTACAAGATGATTCATGATGAAATTATTTCTATCGGAACGGTTGATGCCAATATCGTGCACCCGCGCGAAATCTTCAAACCGGCGCTTGAGTATTCGGCTGCGGCGGTGATTCTCGTCCATAACCATCCTTCGGGCAATACGAAGCCGAGCGCCACCGATATCGACATCACGAAGCAATTGGTGCACGCCGGGCGGCTCCTGGGCATTGATCTCATTGACCATGTGATTGTCGCGGGGAATTCGTTCATCAGCATCCCGGTCAAATATCGGGAAGACGACCATGGCCGGTAGTGAAAATGCGACTGCTGCGGTATACTTGAATAAAACAATTACAGAATTTCATCCGGCAATATAATATGGAAAATATAAAAATCAAAGTTTCAGCATACTGTAGTCGTATTTCTACTACCGGCCATGCCTAATCTTGCTTATACATCTCGAAAGCCGCTGTTCTGGCTGGTGCGCGAGGGCGACCGGAAAGAAGAGTATCGAAGATCTTCCCATATCGGGGACAGTGACTATTTTGAAAAATTATCGGCGGCTGTAGAGGCCCTGGCCGACATAGTGGCAGAAGATATCAGCGATCATATTCCGCCTCATGTGGAAGATCTCAACCTTCTCAAGCTCTTGAAGCAGCAGATCGTTTTTCTTCAAGAGCACTACTGGCTGGTAAGAAAAGAGGACGGCGAATGAGTAAGAATAAAGTTTGCTTAGCACAGATTGTATTGTAGAATTTTGAGCATTGCTTGGTCTAAGGAGAAATGCCACCTTAGCTCAGTTGGCAGAGCAGCACTTTCGTAAAGTGAAGGTCCCCGGTTCGAGCCCGGGAGGTGGCTCCAAGAAAGATCTGGCCTGATTCCCTGTGGATAAATGCCTTCTCTGAACCCCCGGATAGTTTATAATTATCAAGAACTATGGAAAATTCTAAACAGGCAGCTTCCGGGCAGTCTTCCTTGAGAATCATTCTCCTCGTGATCGTGGTGCTGGTTCTTGTGGCCGTGGTTTGGTATCTAAAATTTTATCAAGCGCCCCCCAAATCCTTGCCGATTACAACTCCGTCGGCGTCGCTCAATCCCGCAATAACTTCTCCGACTTCGACGTTGGGGGGCCAAATTTACCAGCAGACTCAAAATCCGATTCAGAATAAGCTGCCGGGTACCGTGGCGCCGGTACCGAATCCGCTCCAAAAAGTCTATAAAAACCCGTTTGATTAATTCCAGACAAGAACATCCGTGATCGCAAACTCAATCCCCCATATATGAAAACAGCAAAATACAGCCTTCTTTTTTCTTTTGTCGTCCTTGGATCAGCTTTGTTCGTAAGTTCCGTTATTGTGGTTGCGGCGCAGACAGCGGCGACCTCAAGCGCTGTTCAGGCCGCCTCAAGTGCGGAACAGGGGATCGTCTTTCCGGTTCCCGAACTGGGCAACTGTACCAGCCGCGACGAGTGCCGGAGTTATTGTAATCAGGTGGACCATATGGACGGCTGTATCACCTTTGCCAAAGTCCATGGTTTAATGAATAAAGATGAAGCTTCGCGCGCCGACAAGTTCAGGAAGAGTCTTCAGGGTGGTGGCGGACCCGGAGGATGCAAGACGCCGGACGAATGCCGGACATTTTGCAACAACATCAACAATCTTGATGCCTGCGTGAAATTCGCCCAAAGCCAGGGAGTCAAAACTAAAGAAGTCGAGGAAGGCTCGAAGATTCTTACCTATATCAAAAACGGAGGTCAATTGCCCGGCGGCTGCGCCTCGAAAGATAATTGCCAAACCTATTGCGGTGATTTTAGCCATGCCAAAGAGTGCTATGAATTTTCACAAAAAGCCGGCATACAGCAGAGTTCCGATCAAGCGCAAGGAGCGCCAGCAGATATTCCATCGGGCCAATTCCAAAAATTCTTGGAACTTGTACAGAAAGGACAAACTCCCGGAGGTTGTAAATCAAAAGATGAGTGTGAGGCGTATTGCAAAGCGCAAGGTCATTTAGACGAGTGTTTGAAATTCGGCCAAGCAGCGGGTTTTATCCCGAGTGACCAAGCCGAAAAACTCCGGCAGCTCGGGGGCAAAGGCCCGGGTGGTTGCGATTCCCCGGAAGCATGCAGCGGGTATTGCAATGCTTCGGAGCACCAGCAAGAATGTTTTTCATTCGCCAAAGAACATGGATTGATTCCGTCGCAGCAATTGGAACAAGCTCAAACCGGATTGGTGAGACTGCGAGAAGGATTATCGCAAGCGCCGCCGGAAGTGACTGCCTGTTTGAAATCAAAACTCGGACCCGATGTGATTAATGATATTCAAGCTGGCAAGCTGGCGCCGGGATCGCAAATCGGCCAGGAGCTTCGGGGCTGCTTTGAAACTTTCGGCCATCACAGCAATCCGGGGGATGTCCTCAAGAATGCGCCGCCGAACGTCGTGGCCTGTTTGAAAGAAAAGCTCGGCGCCGATTTCGATGCGATTGCTTCCGGACAAACGACCCCGACTGTCCAGACGGCCGATACATTCAGAATCTGTTCTCAACAAGTTAGTTTCGGAGAAAGCCGGCGATTCCAGGGTCCTGCCAATGCATCGGGTTCCGATCAAGGACAGACACGGATCGGTGCTATGCCGGCACCCGACGTGAACCAGTTTTTAAGGAGCGCGCCGCCGGCGGTAGTCGATTGCTTGAAAGGAAAGTTAGGCGATACATTTGAAAAACTGAAATCAGGTGAGATCCAGCCGCAGCCGGAGATGGAAAGCACAGTTAAGGGCTGCCTTGAGCAATTCAGGCCGAGCGGCCAAAAAGGAGAATTCATGCAGGGGCAAGAAAATAAATCTGAAGGAGGTCCTCAAGGCCAGAATTTTAACCAGCCGGGGCAAAATAGGGGAGAGTATCAGCCGAACTCGTTCCGGCAGTCCTCGCAATCCCCGTCGTTTCCTCCGGAAATCGCGCAGTGTCTTAAAGAAAAATTAGGGGATGGAGTGGTTGCCAAAATACAAAGCGGAGAATTGCCGACTGGTGACATCAAAAAGGTGGCGCAGTCGTGTATGCAGAGCATAAAAAATAATTTTCCGAATTTTCGAGGCGCCCCAGATTCATCGCCGCCACAGTACTTCCAGTCGCCGCAATACCCTGAACATTCTCCTCCTTATCCGCAGGGCGCCCCAGGTTGTTATGATATGGCCTCTTGCCAGAAAGTTTGTTTTGACTCGACGAGTCCTTATTATTCGAACGATACTTGCGTAAAATTTAGGAATTATCAGTCAGGCACACCTTCATCATCCTATAATCAAAGTTATCCTCTTAAGCCAGACGAGCGCGGTGCGCCGTTCATGCCTCCTTCGGGAACATCTTCCACATACGAATACAAACCGCCGTATCCTCAAACATCCACATATCAATCATATCCCGGCGCTGCTTCTACATCATATCAATATCAACAACAGCAATATTATCAGCAGCAACAGCCATATCAACAATATCCGAGCAAAGACTATAATTATCAGGACCAGTATCAGGCGACATCCAATACTTCTTCATATCCGTCTCCTCCGTCACAAACCTATCCTTCGTATCCCACATCCCAACCGAGCGGTACGTCTCCGATTCCTTGTGCCTCGGGCCAATATTGGAACGGTAGTTCATGCATAACTGCTGCCCCGTCTGGCTCTTCTGATCCTGCTACGATGTGTGCTAAATCAGGAGGAACATGGACTGGCTCAACCTGCCAGATGTCTTCATCGGCGCCGTCACCAACGCCGTCACCAACACCAACAATCTCGCCGAGTGCTCCCAGTACTGATATGGCTACGATGTGTGCCAAGGGCGGTGGGACATGGACCGGCAGCACCTGCAAAATGCCATGATCGCAGCTCTGCATCGCTTCACAATCTAGTTTCAGTCCACTTCTCCATTTCTCAACTGGATGGAATTTTCCCGTTTTGGGAAAGAGATTGTTCCGCCGGCTCCTAATCGTTGATATGCTTTGAAGGGTTTATTTATTTTTGCCGGCGTCGTATGACGACGGCTCGCATGATAAATATTGAAACAAACAAAAATAAAAGAATGATGCCCACTTTTGTAGACCATGTCTCGATTGCGGGTACGGCGTTTCCGAAGAAGTAACCCAGGAGGAGAAACGTCACCGACCACAGAATTCCGCCGATCACATTCCAGAAGAGAAAAGTCCGCACATTCATTCGGGAAAGACCGGCAACAAACGGCACGATCGGCCGCAGCGGACCTATAAATCTTCCCAGCAGGACGCTCTTGTCACCGTGCTTTTGGAAAAATTCTTCCCCTGTTTTGAGATGGCTCAATTTTAATATTTTATTTTCATTGCGGAAGAATCTTACTCCTTTGGTTCCGAGATAATAGCCAATGCCATCGCCCAGTATCGCGCCGATGGCGGCGAACAAAATTAAAATTCCGATATCAAGATATCCCTGGGCGGATAAGAAACCGAAAAATCCCACCAGAATAGCCCCCGGCAGAATCAGGCCTAGCAAGGGCAATGTTTCGGTGAGAGATATCAGCAATACGATTCCATACCCCCAGTTCCCAAGATTTTTGATGGCAGGCAGAAATGAATTGATAAATTCCATAGGTATTTCTTTGGATCAATTCTAACACGGCAAACGTTCTATTGGAGAAAATCAAGCCACCCGGGTCGATCCGATAAAAATTGTTTTGCTATCCTTAGTAACGATCGTAAACAAGGATAGCAGAACAATGACAGAGGATACTCAACTTGCTATGCGTTTGACTGTTGGCACATCCTTTGGTATAAAGATCCTGCATGAGGCGCACTCATGCGGAGTATTGGTAAGACTCCTTAAAGAACTTCCTGATCTGCGCCGTGCGGCGCAGGCAGTGAGGAGATTCTTTAAGCAGAATTGCTTTACTCCTTACAAAACTTTTTGTTCTTTGATAGGACCTACGCAAAACATGAAAAATGGCTTAAAATCGACATATTTCCGCTCATTTTCTTTATACTTTAAGGCCTTTTTTCAGAATTTTGCGTAAGTCCTATTTGATAAAGAAAGGGTTGGCGATGGCTGGAAAAATTTTTCTCCGGGTAGTGTGGTTGTCGGATTGGTCCTCGGTTTTGTTTGGCTGGGGACGTTTTTCATAGGTACGGGCGGATACGGGGTTACGAAAACCCCGGACGGAATATTCATCACTCAAGCTTTCAGAGTTCAGGTGAGCGAGAGTGATGAGGGTCGGCGACGCCGATTGCTCTATGTGCATAGAGATCTGCGCGGGAAACCCCGCAAGGTCGAGATTATCCAGATCCACTATCTGGAATCTCATACCTATACATATTGGGTGGTCGAGAATCCTGTTCTCGAGGATTCGACCCATCTCGGCCCAGCAAGTCCAAGACTAATGGGCTTGCTAAAGGAGTTCAATGCCCACTACGGCGGCAGGAACTGACTCAGTTTCTGCCGAAAAAAAATTTCAGAAGGGAGGCTAACTACCTCCCTTCTGATGAAACAATTTTGTTCGGATAAAAAATTGTCGCTGTGGGCGATGCAGGATTCGAACCTGCGACTTCTTCGGTGTAAACGAAGCGCTCTACCACTGAGCTAATCGCCCAGAAAATTTAACGATATATCTTACCACTGCCTGCCCGCCGAAGTTTTAACGCAGGCGGGAGCTACGCGCGCTTGGGACATTCTTGCAAGCACTGTCAATTTTGATTGATTTTAGAATAATATCAAGGTAATTTGAAGATGTGGGAGCGGGCCGTAGTATACCGGCAGTACGCCTGCTTTGGGAGCAGGTAGACCGAGTTCGATTCTCGGCGGCCCGACTGATGCCCCGCAGCGAAATTTTGTCTCCATAGTTCAATGGATAGAACAGCTTCCTTCTAAGAAGCGGATCGAGGTTCGAATCCTCGTGGGGACACACTATGATACAAACAGTCATATTCGATACCGACGGCATGGTTGTGCATCGGGAGATGTATTTTAGCCAGCGCTTCTCAAAAGAATTCGGGGTACCCGCGGAAAAAATACTTCCGTTTTTCGAAAATGAGTTCCAATTGTGTCTCGTGGGAAAAGCTGATCTGAAAGAAGAGCTGGAGAACTATGTCGGCCGATGGGGCTGGCAGAAACCGGTTGACGAACTCCTCAAATATTGGTTTGAGCACGAAAATACAGTTGACGAGAGAATGCTTGAAAGCGTGACCAGTTTGCGGGCGAAAGGCATACGTTGTTATTTGGACACCAACAATGAGCACTATCGCGTCCGATATCTGGTCGATACGCTCGGTTTGAAAAACTTTTTTGACGCCGTTTTTTCGTCTGCGCAGCTCGGATATATGAAACCCCAACAGGAATTCTGGCGATCCATTCACGAACTCATTGGCGGGCCGGACAAAGGAGAAGTTCTGGTATGGGATGATGACGAAGAAAATGTCAAATCAGCGAAACATTTCGGATTCCAAGCCGAGCTGCATTCCGATTTTGATTCGTACAAAGATCGTATGAAAGTGCTGATAACTTAGTTTTTGTTTAAACCGATCATTGTTTCTCCGGATTGAGTGTATAGAAATTCTCCAGCAGCTTGGCAACGAGAATCGGGCCGGTGGCCACCGGTTCAAATTTCCCCCGACCCCCGCTTACAATTGGCAACGAGGAGAGAGTAATAATGAAGTTATTATTATCTCCGAGCGAACCAATTGATGGAGTGAAGCTCCATAGACACCTTCTGGTTTCTTACGTCGCTTCGCTCCTATCTTCCAATACGGGGGAAATTTCCGGCGGCGTTATTTTTTTTCAGTGAATTGATTCAGAGTAAAAAAATTCTCAAAGAGTTTGGCTATCAGAATCGGGCCGGTGCCGCCGGGCGTGGGAGTATACCAAATATGTTCGATGTTCGATGTTCGATGTTCGAGCGCTTCTGCATCAAAATCTCCGGAGATTTTTTTAGTTTCCGCGTTGGTCTGCGTTGAGTCCGCGTCAGTCCGCGGTGGCGCTTGCGCCACGCTGTAGCCGAAATCAATGACCCCGGCGCCGTCTCGTAACATCTCCGGCTTTATCAAGCCGGCTTGGCCGGTGCCCGAAATAATCAAATCGGCATTTTTCAAGATTTCCAAACCGCTGCCTCGATGGAGAAGATACAGTTCTTTGGCCTTTTCCATCAGCCAGACCCCGATCGGCCTGCCCACCAGCAGACCGAGACCGACAATCGCAACTCTTGATGCCTGACTCTTGATGCCTGACACTTCAAGCACTTTTTCGACAGTGCCGACTGCCGGCGGCAAAACCGGATTCCGGCCGGCGTAAAAAGCTCCGAGCGCCCGTTCACCCAGCACATCCACGTCTTTTTCGCGCGGGACCACATTGAGGATGTAATGGCGATTGAGGTGGCCGGGCAAGGGCAGTTGAACGATCACGCCGCCGCACGTCCCATGCTTTGCGATCTTTCCGACCTCATTGCGCAACTCGTCATTTTTCAAGTCCGACGAAAACGTGTAAAGCCGGAAATCAATCCCCAGCTCTTTGGCGGTTTTTTCTTTTTGCTGCAAGAAATTCAAGGATACGGGATCATCGCCAACGAGAACGCCAGCCATGAATTTTTCCGGCTTCGGCAGCGATTTCAGTTCGCCGAGAATTTCCGTAGCGATTTTCTTCCCATCAATAATGGTCATAGGTTTCGAGACAGATTTATTCTTCGATTCCGGGTACGGGGAATTTGGAAGCGAGCGAAGTTACGCGCGCTCGCACGGTTTTGATCGTTTCATGTTCGGACAGGCCAGCGACAAAATTTTTGACCGCCTGCGCCCGCTGGGTTTTGTCCTCCGGCAAATCCGTGTGCGCGAATGTTGTGATAATTTCTGCGATGCAGGCGCCCGCTTCTTTCATTTCGTTTTCTTTCATCCCGCGCGATGTTATGGCGGGCGTTCCGAGGCGCAATCCGGACGGATAATACGGGGGAGCCGGGTCGTTCGGCACAGTGGTTTTGTTTGTGGTGATGTTCGCTGCTTCTAATGCTTTTTGCATAAAAACTCCCTTGCCCGGGCCGAATGGCCGGAGATCGATAACCATAAGATGATTGTCGGTTCCGCCGGAAACCAATCGAAACCCGTGGCCGGTTAATGCCTCTGCCAGGACGCTGGCATTTTTCACTATCTGATTGGCGTAATCTTTGAACTCCGGCTTTGCCGCTTCGGCCAGGGCAACCGCGATGCCGGCGATGGTATGTTCATGCGGCCCGCCCTGCATGCCGGGGAACACGGATTTGTCGATTTGCTCGCTGTATTTTTCTTTCGAAAATATGATGGCACCTCGCGGCCCGCGCAGCGTTTTATGGGTGGTGGTGGTGACAATATCCGTAAAAGGAAACGGGGAGGGATGAACGCCGCCTATGACCAATCCGGAAATATGAGAGATGTCCGCCATCGAAATCGCGCCGACACCTTCGGCGATTGCGTGTATTTTTTTGAAATCAATGATTCTCGGATAAGCGGTGAATCCCGAGAGGATGAGTTTGGGCTGGTGCTCTTTCGCCAAACGCAGAATGTTTTCGTAATCGAGTGTTTCTGTTTTCGGGTCCAGC
>OBEQ012094571.1_pt1 | contig 13908 bp, 10 predicted proteins | sample 1670901 | NCBI WGS metagenome assembly OBEQ01 (sample SAMEA104232315, study PRJEB22302) | groundwater metagenome | biome: forest; feature: aquifer; material: groundwater | place: USA | collected 2011-08-07 | depth 5.4 m
CAAGGAAGTCCAGTACAAGACCGTCTTGCTGTATTTATTCAAGACCCTGCAGACCCTCAAGTCTATAGATATAGAAAAGTGAGCGTCGGAAGAAAAAAGCAAGCTATGAGAGGCGTAGACTATGTAGATATAGGAGTATACGATATGGGTGAGTTGGATCAAAAACCAGTCCCAGCAGAACATTTAGCCCATGTTGTTGCAATAATTTGGCGGGAAGAGATTGCTCTCGGAAGTGATTCTGATCCAAGTACAAGAAGCATGGTCGCAGCAGTTGGTATTGCCGTATACCGTGGACGCAGGCGTTATACCATAGATGAACTTGCGACTCTTGCTGGGGTTAAATATGCTCAGATGAGAGTACATGCAGGAAATTAGTGCCAGAAGGCACGGCGGTAGGTAAAGACCATAGAAATTCCTGCTTTCTCTGCTGCTTCAATTGAGAGTTTATCATTGATTGATCCTCCTTGTTGTATGATTGCAGATATGCCAGCATCAGCAGCAAGTTGTACTGAATCATCAAATGGGAAAAAGCTGTCACTTGCTAAAATACCATTTTTTGTAAACACTCCTGCTTGAGATAGTGCAATTTTAGTCGATCTTACCCGCGAAGTTTGTCCAGTGCCAATGCCTCTAGTCATTGGGAGAGTTTTGTCAACGACAATTATTGCATTTGATTTGATGCGAGAGATAAATTTCCAAGCAATCCGCATTTGCAAAAGCTGCTGTTTTGTAGGTATCCGTTTGGTAACTACTTTCCATTCTTTAAAGCTTTGTTCAATAGTATCATCAGGGGTTTGCAATACCAGGCCTCCGTCGATCCATTTGATATTCCGCCTGTCATTGCTTTTTTTAGGAATGCGGGCGAAGGTATAAATTCCCATACTTTTTCGTACCTTTCTAAGAAAATCAAGTGCGTTTTTTGCTATTTTTGGAACTGCGACAATATCAATATTTGCTTTTTTTTCATCTTTGAATTTTTCGATTTCTTTTGCAGCGTGTATATCCATGGGTTTATTCAAAACAATGATGCCACCAAATGCTGATTCTGGATCAGCGAGAATTGCTCGTTGCAGGGCCTCAGCAATTGTTTTACCAAGTGCTATACCACACGGACAGTTGTGTTTGATAATAACTGCGCATGGTTCTTCGAAAAGTCGAACAGACTCAAGACCAGCATTGATATCAGTAATATTGACATGAGATAAATCCCTCCCCCATGCTTTTTGCAGATGCTGTAATGGTGAATTGGTATTTGGATAGAAATACACTGCCGCTTTTTGATGTGGATTTTCTCCATACCGAAGTGAAAGTGCCTTTCTAAGAGGAAGAGAAATTTCGTTTGGAAATGGTTCTCTACCAAAGTATTGCGCAATTTGTGCGTCATAAAAAGAAAGATACGCAAACGCTTTTGCCGCTAATTTTTGGCGAAATGAAAGTGTATCTTGTTTTTTTCTGATCGCATCGGTAATACTGTGGTAGTCAGTAGGATCTACCACTACAAGTACGTGTTTAAAGTTCTTAGCAGCAGCTCTGACCATGGTTGGTCCGCCCACATCAATATTTTCTATTGCTTCATCTTGCGTTATCTTTGGTTTGGTAATTGTCTGCTCAAACGGATATAGGTTGCAAATAACAATATCAATTGGTTTTATACCAAGATCTTTTGCTTCTTGTACATGTTTTCTATTTTTTCGATCAAATAAAATGCCTGACTCTACTTGAAAACTAATCGTTTTCATTCTCCCATCAAAACTTTCTGGATTACCAGTAATGTTTTGAATAGAAACAACGGGAATTTTATTTTCTGTGAGAACTTTTGCTGTACCACCTGTTGAGATCATGCGGTAGCCAAGAGCGTGGAGCGTTTTCGCCAGTTCGACAATTCCTGTCTTATCAAACACGCTTATGAGTGCATACTGTCTTTTTTTGTTCTTTGAGGTTACACCTCTTACACCCTTAGGGTGTCTTAGCCTTACACCTTTGGCCATACCTAGTCAGAGGCAGGTTTGATTCTTTGAGTTTTTCTTGGACCTCGTTGCATAACGATTTCACTTTCTTTAAAGTAAGTTATAAGAAGTGCGTTGGGATTAGTGACAACTTGATCATTAATTTTTAACCCTCCTTGTAAAATGACTCTTTTAGCTTCGGAGTTGCTCGATGCTAGGTTAGCCGCAACAGTTCCTTGTTCTACAGTCGCTGTTGATATAAATGAACGAGGGAAAGACATAGTTGGTATTGACATGGGCTGTTTCTTTTCGAATATCTCTTGCGCTTTTTCTGCTTCGTGTTCTGAGTTGAGCTGCTTCACGATCTCAAAAGCAAGTTTTTTTTTGAATGACATAGGATTTTGTCCATTTTTTATTTCTTTCACTATTATTTCTATTTCTTCCATTGAGACATCAGTTAAATATTCAAATCCTTTTACAATGACGTCGTCAGGAAGTGCCATGACTTTAGCATAGAGATCCTCTGGTTTGTTAGTAAGCGCAATGACATTTCCTTCAGTTTTACCGATTTTCATGCCTTCAGAATCAGTCAGAAGTGGCGTTGTCATAACATATTTTTCTTTTCCAAGCATTTCTTTCACAAGTTGCCTACCAACAAGCATATTAAACATCTGGTCTGAGCCGCCTATTTCTAAATCAACTTTCATAGCAACTGAGTCATACCCTTGAAGTATTGGATAAAGAAGTTCAAGCACACCTATGCTCTCATGTTTCTGTAATCTTTGTTGAAACATATCTCTCTCAATGATTTGATTATAAGAAATAAGAGAGGTAAGATACATGAATTCATTAGCTGACATTTTTTCTAACCATTCGCTATTAAATTTTATTACGACTGGATTTCCACCATTAAAATCGAGAATCTTAGAAGCTTGTTCTTTATATGTTTTTGCATTTTCAAGCACTTGTTCTTTTTTGAGAGGCGTTCTGGTATTACTTTTGCCTGTAGGATCGCCAACCATCCCTGTAAAATCACCAATAAGAAATATCACGTGATGTCCAAGGTCTTGCCATTGGCGAAGCTTTCGAAGGCCAACCATATGCCCAATGTGTAATTGTTTCCCCGTGGGATCGAAACCTTGGTAAAGGAGAAGTTTTTTTCCGTTTCGAAGCACTTTTTCTAGATCTTCTTTTGAAGGATAAATTTTTTTCAACTCCCCTTGTCAATAATTCCTCAATTTTGTCCATAGCATGATTATAGCAGCTGTCTAATTGATTTCAATGCCTGCTTTAAGTCCTGAAGAATATCTTCAATATCCTCTAAGCCTACAGATAACCGTAGCAGGTTTTTTGGAATTAACTTCTTTTGCTGATCTGATAAGTCCATCATTTTTGTTGGTTGCTGTATTAATGTTTCAGTCCCTCCAAGACTATGTGCAATTACAACAAGATTCAACGATTTAATAAATTTTAACAGGTCCTCTTTCTGACCTTTTATACAAAACGAAATCATAAAACCAGGTCCTTTCATCTGTTTTTTAATAAACTTTGTTTTCTGAAAACCAGGAAAGAACACCTTTTCTATTTTTGAATGGTGCTGTAGAAAATTAGCAATGGTAATGGCGCTTTTTTGCTGCTGGATAATTCGAATAGGTAATGTTTTTAATCCACGCAGTATTAAAAAACATTCAAAAGGAGATAGTACAGCGCCAATAGTATGCTGGAGGAACTTTATCTTTTCAAACAATTTTTTATTGTTCATAATTAAAGCACCTCCTATGGCATCGCTATGGCCATTAATTGATTTTGAAAGACTTTCGATAACAATATCAACCCCGAGAAGGAGTGGTTTTTGCAGCATTGGTGTTGCAAACGTATTATCTACTGCTACTAAAACATTATGGTGATGTGAAATTTCGTTTAATCGTTTAATATCCAATATGGTTAGTAATGGATTTGTTGGACTTTCCAATAGAACTAATTTTGTTGAGGAAGTAAACACTTTCTTAAAAGATTCTATGTTTGTCATGTCAACAAAATCACATTCCACTCCAAAATTTGCGAAAACATTTTTTATAAGGCGGATGGTTCCTTCATAGGTTTGGTTATGGCATATCACGTGATCTCCGTTTTTAAGCGATGATAAAAGAGTCATTATTGCTGATGAGCCAGAAGAGAAGACAGCGCAGAATTTTCCTGACTCCAATTCGGCAATAGTATTTTCTAAAATTTTTCGTGTTGGGTTTCCTACTCTTCCATATTGGAATCCTTCATTACTATCTGGATTTTCCATAGCAAAGATAGTAGAAAGGTGAATAGGTTGCACAACGCTTCCTGTAAGCTTATCAGGTGAGTCCATGGTATGAATGAGTTTTGTATTTGTTTTCATAGTTATTTCTTTCGCAAAACAACGTTATGTCTTTTGCATCGAAGAGGAGGAACATGACTATCATTTCCCTCTCTTGTTTTAACTTCCACGATCTCAAAACCGTTCTCTTCCCATAGTTTCATGTGATCACTAAGTAATCTAAACCATTCTCCATGCCCGTCAGTATCTTCTCCAAAGATCACAAAACTATCTGATTCTTCAATCTCCAGCAATTTTCCTCGAGCTTCCTCAAATTGTTCTCCAAAGCTACTTTTTAGCTGTGTCAGATCATATATCTTATGACTGAGTGACACTAGAATATCCCAATTTAACCCTTCTGCTAATTGCTTGAAGGAAACAATGTCTCGATTTGGTGAATCTTTAAGTGATTCACTTGTTGTAATATTGATAATTGCTATGCCACCTGGTTTTAAAATTCTTGCTGTTTCTTTGTCGATTTCTCTATCGATTGCTGGAGGGCAACAGTTTCCCAAATGATCTCTTAAAACAATATCTTGAGATTTTTCATCAATTTGTGTATATCTGGCATCTTTATGAATGGGTTTAACCCCTGCAAGTGTGCTTTTTTTAACTTGATCAATCATTTCGCTATCAATTTCCACAATATTCAGTTGACTCCATGTTGTATGCATGGTAGAAGATAAAAATCTATTGAAATCCTCTATGCCATCCACAATAGCAAGTCCTAAAATAGATGTAGCAATTGGTCTTCCGCAAAATTCCCTACCCGCTTGCTTTATGCTATCCATTTCAGATAGGATCTGCAGGTTGAGTCCTACCGGTGGAGTTCTATTCAATGCCTCCTCGGTAATTCCTTCTTGCTCAAGCATATGTTGGGTATCTTCATACCCGCTTGCCTTTCTAAGACCAGAACCAAATTCATGTCCTAATCTGCCAGTTAATTTTTCTTTACTCATACATTTCTTCATCCCCTTTTGGCTTTTAACGAAAAAAGCCCTTGCAAATCACCAAGAAAATTTTTAGTAACTTACAAGGGCCCATTCCTGGACGGTACCACCTTGCTTTCGCTTATTGCATAAAAAAACACCTGTGTCTTAGGTGTCTCTCAAAGATTAGCAATAAGCGCTTCTTTTCGAGTGCTCCGATCTTGCCGACACACTCTTTCGCTATCACGGTGCGAACCCGGCTCAGCCTACTTTTTAAAAGTTTAGCTTACAGCTCAGAAGCGTAATTCATTTTAAAGAATACGGGAGATCTTGCAGCGTCCGTCTCCTCTCTTTTGTCACTTCTTCAAAACTACTTTGACTTCATCAATGCCTTTGTTTCAATTGTTGAAATTACTATAGCAAAGTTGCTTGCAGATGTCAAATTTTTATATAATGCAAGTATGGTTTACTTCCGAAGTCGAAGAAGGCGAACACAAAGTAGTTTCTTCAATATTTTTCTTCTGACAAATCTTGCAAAGCTTGTGTTTATTGGCCTCGTCGTTTTTGTTATAGGCATTTTTGGGTTGTTTTTCTGGTATAGTCGAGATTTACCAACGCCAGGAAAACTGTCAGCAAGTAACCTTTCTCAATCGACAAGAATTTATGATAGAAATGACATTTTGCTCTATGATATTTACTCTGATCAAAACAGAACGTACGTAACTCTTGATGCAATACCAAAAACGCTTCAGCAAGCAACGATTGCTATTGAAGATAAAGATTTCTACACCAATCAAGGATTTTCTATTATTGGTTATCTCCGAGCGATACGAAATATTGCTCTGTTGCGAGGTCTTACAGGGGGGTCAACGCTTACCCAGCAGCTTGTCAAAAATACGCTTCTTAGTTCTGAGCGAACTGTATCTCGAAAAATAAAGGAGTTTATTTTGGCAGTACAAGTTGATAGAAAATATTCAAAAGATCAGATACTCGAGCTATATCTTAATATAGCTCCCTATGGTGGTGCCAATCTTGGTGTTGAGGCAGCCTCTGAGGGATATTTTGGTAAAAAAGCAAAAGATCTCACTCTTGTAGAATCTGCAATTCTTGCAGGATTTCCACAACGACCTTCATTCTATTCCCCGTACGGATCAAACGCTAAGGCTTATGTCTTACGGACAAAGGATGTACTTCGTCGCATGCGAGAGGATGGGTACATTACGAGAGATCAAGAAAAGGATGCAGACGCAAGGCTTGAGGATGTAACGTTTCAGGCCACGAATCAGTCGATCAAAGCACCGCACTTTTCATTCTACGTTAAGGATTTACTCATCAAACAGTTTGGAGAGAATATAGTTGAGCAAGGAGGCCTTCAGGTGACAACAACCCTTGACTACAACTTAGAGAAGGAAGCTGAAAAAATTGTCAAAGAAGAAGTAGAAGCAGCACGCACCCTTAAAGTTGGGAATGGTGCAAGTGTTGTGATTGATCCCAAAAATGGCCAAATTCTTGCGATGGTAGGTAGTAGAGATTTTTTTGCTACACAGTCAGCAAGTCCTACAAACCCAAACAACATGGTGCCATTTGAAGGGCAATTTAACGTTGCTACGCAAGGACTTCGTCAACCAGGATCATCTATTAAGCCTGTTATGTACGTAACTGCTCTTGAGAAAGGCTATACAGCTGCAACACTTCTGATGGATACAAAAACAGTGTTCCCTGTACAGGGTGGTAAAGATTATATGCCAGTCAACTACGATGTAAAATATCATGGACCAGTGCAGATGCGTTTTGCCCTCGGGTCTTCTTTGAATATTCCTGCTGTTAAGATGCTTGCACTTATTGGCATTAAAAACATGTTAACAACCGCAAATAACCTTGGACTCTCTACTCTTGCGCCAATAGACGAGAATCTGAGGCGCTTTGGTCTTTCGCTTACCCTTGGTGGTGGAGAAGTACACGTCTTGGATATGGCAGAAGCATACTGTGCGTTTGCAAATGGGGGTTTTAAAGTTGAGCCAGTAGCCATTCTAAAAGTGACTGATTCAAAAGGAACCATACTTTTTGAGCAAAAAGACATTGCAAAAAAAAGAGCCGTTAGCGCAGAAGTAGCGTTTATTATGTCCCACATACTCTTAGACAACAATGCCAGACTCTTGACGTTTGGAGAAAATAGTTACTTAAACGTTCGCGGGAAAACAATTGCAGTCAAAACTGGAACAACTGATGATAAAAGAGACAACTGGACTATTGGATGGACACCAAGCGTTCTAGTAGCAACGTGGGTTGGCAATAATAATAATAGCCCGATGGGAAATGTTGCCTCGGGTGTAACAGGAGCTGCACCGATTTGGCGACGAATCATCCTTGAAGCGCTCAAGGGAAAACCAAGCGAGGATTTTCCTAAACCAGATACTGTTGTTGCTGTCACGATCGATGCGCTCGGTGGTGGTTTGCCCTATGAGGATAAACCAACTCGTACAGAATACTTCATCAAGGGAACAGAACCGCAAGCGCCATCTGTTATTTATAAACAAGTAAAAGTATCAAAAGCTGATAACAATAAGTTGGCAAGCGACAGCGAGATTGCAAAAGAAGAATACGATATCAAAAAATTCGTTGTTTTTTCAGAAAACGATCCGGTGTCAACAGATGGAAAGAACCGTTGGCAAGAAGGCATTGATGAATGGATTGAAGAGAATCACAAAGATGATTCACTCTACCATCCGCCAACGCAAAAATCGGATAGAGTGATTTCAGACTCTCCAACCCCCACGCAAACACTCACTCCTTCTCCTACAATAAGTATCTCGCCTACTCCTTGAGATTAGTTTTTTAAATTATATCGAGATTGACTTCTTGTTTTCTCTTTATTTTTTTGTTACGCTAAGCAACAAGAGTTGACTATGGCAGAAACTGGAACAGTTGGCGCAGAAATAGCGATTTCTCAAAGACCAGATACAAGACAAGTTATAGGCCAGATTGAAACAACGAATAGTGTAGAAATAGGTATTCCTCGATCAGATCTCCAAGCAGCAATGCTTTGTGCAAAACAAGGGTTCACACCTGATAAAAACGTTATCTCTGAAAAACTACAACAAGCGACAGTTCGAGATCGTTTTGCATGGACTGATTTTAAAACAATCAGTGATCAAGATCGAAGAGATGGTGTAGAAGAAGGAAGAACAGCAAGAACAAATGATGAGTGGGCACAAAAATTTCAAGAATGGGGACGTGCTATAAGTAACGACCAGACAAGAGGAGTGCAACTGAGAAAAATATTGCAAGCAATTGGTGTTTCTAATCTCAATGACAACGATACAAGCTTAAAGCTTCTTACAGAATATGCAAATCATTCAGAAGGGATGCAAAAATTTGTTGAAGTAATGGTAAAAACATACGTTACTGAATCTATATCGCAAGAAGCAAAAGATGTATTGCTTGGTGTTTCACAAGGGCTTTTTGGGAGAGTTGGGTCTGAGGTAATTTTGCAGGCACTTTATCTAGAAAAAACCATTCAGCAGCGATCAATAAACGAAAGAGATAAACTTGTTGATGAATTGGTACAATCAGGGACGAAGCCATCAACAGAAACAAGAGCATTTGTTCAGCGAATGAAAAACCTCCTTGCAAAATCGGGAGTGAGTTCTGAAATCAAAGTAGATACAAAAAAAGATATATCAGCCACACCTGAAGTTACTGGAACAGAGAGAGTCGCAATTGTCACTGATCAAGGAAATAGAGAGAAACAGCAAGATTATATATTCGCTCAGGAAGGTAATCTTCCCAGAGGAATAAAAGCACTTGTTATTGTTGCTGATGGGCATGGAACAGAAAATGGTGAGAAAGTGAGTACAGCTGCAGGAGAAGCATTCAAAAAACATATGAACGAATTAGTCTCAAGCGATCCTTCTCTTTCCATAGCGGAGGCAATGAAAAGAGCAATTGCAGCAACGGATGAGGAGGTTTCACAAATTGATCCGAATGCCGGTACGACATTTACGGTAGCAATGCAGACAGCAGAAGGAGAAGTATTTATTGCACACGTTGGTGATAGTCCTGCCTATCAGTTGAAAGATAGAAAAATAACGAAACTGACAACAGATCACCATTGGCCAGGTGGAGGATATGAACATAATCTTGCTGTTTCGAGATCACTTGGTGATATGCAAGCAAGAAAATCCGGACCACCTGAATTTTCGGCGCAGCCAGACATGGCAGGGCCTATAAAAGCGGTAGATGGTAATATACTCATCTTAGGGAGTGATGGAATAAATGTATTATCTCAAGAAGAAATAGCAACGATTGTTAGTAGTAAGTCTCCAAAAGATGCTGTAAGAGATCTACAAGCTGCGGTCAAGAAGAAAATTGGCACAACACCTGATGCTGATAATTTTTCTATTGCCGTTTTGAAATTAACCTAAGTATTTATTCTTTTAATTTCACGTGGAATTTTTCTCCTAACGCTTTGAGAATTTTTACTCTTATTCTTGCTACTTCTTCGCTTGTCAGATTTCTTTCTCTGTGTTGATAAACAATATGGAATGTTAGTGAGTCTTCAAACTGATCAATTAGGTCAACTGTAACAATGAGATTGCTTTGCTTTTTTATTTCACTGAGGATATTTCCTGTTCTCGTTTTTTCTTGAACAACAAGCGCAATATCTTCGGTGATAGGAGGATATTTCGGTATTGGAATAAATATCTTTTGCTTTTGGACAACTTTGAACAGTTCAGAAAGTCTGATTTCTAGAAGCATCGTATCGTTTGTGATGGAGAACGTTCGCAAGTTTTTTTGGTCTTCTGAGATATTGAGTTCTTTTAAGAGCGTTTCGTATATCCCAAGAAGCTCTCTGAAATTTTTAGAATTTGAGATGAGGCAGAGATTGTATGTCTCTTTTGCTTCAGAGAGGTTGATGCCTTCATATACTTTTCCTAATTCAAAGAGGTTTATATTTTTGTAGTTCGCTTTGTTGAGAATATATGCCTTTTTAAGATTTATCGTAAGCGCTGGTCTGAGATATTCAAATTCTTTACTGACTGGGTTATCAACCCGAAGTATGTGTTCTGGGTTGGTGTCCTCATCTACGAGATCTTGCTCACTTATTAAACTGTATGTATATATTTCTGAAAAACCACTTGCTCGAAGCACCTGTTTTACTTTTTCCTCAAGTCTATAATCCTTGAAATAGGGAATTTGTTTGGTTGGAATTTGGCCAATCGGAAGTGTTTTGGGGAAATTATTATACCCATAGTGTCGTGCGACTTCTTCAATCAGATCTTCTTCTATTTGCAAGTCATGTCTATATGGTGGAATTGTGGTAGTAATGGTTTCTACTCGCTCTTTTTTTGGATGGAGATTGAGACTAGAAAGAATAGCAAGGACTGTTGATACAGGAAGAGCAATGCCAAGTATTTTTTCAAGACGTGAAAGCTTTAGTGTTACCGTACGAGGAGTAAATGGTTTTTCTTTCAGGTCATATACGTCACTTGCAATACTTCCTCCAGCGTTGGCAAGTATTAAATACACTGCTCGAGAAAGCGCTTCAAGCGTTCCGCCAGCATTAACACCTCTTTCAAAAATGCTGCTTGCTTGCGATCGAAGCCCTAATGCTTGAGAGGCTTTTCTAATTAGAATTGGATTCTCAACGGGGACACGTAAGAAAATTGTTTTGGTATCTTCAAATGTGCCACTATTATACCCGCCTTTAATCCCACAAAGATCAATTATCTGTTCTTTGTCTTTGATGATGACTGCTCCTTTTGGCAAGCGGTAGGTGATACCATCAACGCTTTTAAACTCTTCTCCTCCTGTGGACTGTGTTACTTGTAGCGTGTGTCCTTTGATTTTGTGGTAATCAAATGCGTGAATGGGGTTGCCAAGTTCAAACATTACATAGTTTGTGATATCGACGATGTTGTTGATAGATCTTTGTCCAATTTTTGTCAGTCGTTCTTTGAGCCACTTCGGCGATTCTTTGACTCTAATGCCGTCAATGATGATGCCAGTAAACCGAGGGTTAATCGTAAAATCCGTTTTTATGGTCAGCGGTAACACCTTTTTGGGTTTTATCTTTCTTACGTCAATGGTTTGTGTGGGATATTTAAGTTTTTTATTTTCTATTGCCGCGATTTCTCTTGCAACACCAATAATTGACAAAAGATCTGGCCTGTTAGGTGTTATCTCAAGTTCAAAAATGACATCATTATCAGTCTTTGTCACGCGTTCAGTGTCAAGACCTATCTCAGTGAGTCTTTCTCCAAGCTTTTTGGGATCAAGTTTGACATCAACATAGTCTTTTAACCAAGAAAGCGGTACATTCATAATTTTTCTCTTACATTTTTCTCTTACACCCTTATTTCTCTTACACCCTTAGGGTGGGTTAGCTTTACACCTTTGGCAACATATTAAAATTGTTCCAATATTCGTAAATCTGGATTCGTTAATAATCGTAAATCGTCCATTTGGTATCGAAGGGTTACTAACCTGGATAGTCCAATAGCAAAGGCAAAACCAGAGACTTCTTGTGAATTATACCCGACTGCTTTTAAGACATTTGGATGAATCATGCCAGCTGGCATAATCTCACTCCAACCAGAATATTTGCAAAAACTGCATCCTTTTCCTTTACAGACAGTACACTCGATATAGGTATCAACACCTGGTTCAACAAATGGGAAGTTGGTTGTAGCAAATTTTAGTTTGATATGCTCCCCCATCAATTTTCGAAGCACATAATCAATCGTCCCAAAAAGATCTGTAAGCCTCACGTTTGTATCGACCAGGAATCCTTCAACCTGCCAAAATTCGAATCCATGTGATGCATCCACTTGTTCATAGCGAAAACATTTTCCAGGGACGATAACTCGAACAGGCGGTTTAATTTTTTCCATAACTCTTCCCTGCATTGCAGACGTCTGGGTCCGCAGAATGACTTCTCCAGGATTGATATCGGAGTTTCGAGTATCCAAGTATAATGTTTGCTGCGTATCTCGAGCAGGATGGTCTTTTGGGATATTAAGCGCCTCAAAGTTGTAGTAGTCAGTTTCAATCTCAGGTCCATCAGCTGCTTGGAATCCTAGTGTTTTGAATACATCGACAACATCTAACAGTACTTGGGTCATCGGATGCAAATGTCCAATCTGCGGTGTAATACCTGGTGCAGTATCATCAATTTTTTCAAGTCGATTTTTAATGGAAGAGTTTTCCAATGTAGCCTCTTTTTGCGAAATTGTTTCTTCGATAATGCGTTTTACTGCATTTGCTAATTGACCAATTTCCGGACGTTTCTCCAAGGGTAACTTTGGAATAGTTTTTATCGTAGTTGTTAATTTGCCATTCCTGCCCAGAAATTGCAGTTTGAGTTCTTCAAGTTCTTGTAGATCGTTTGCATCAATAATCAAAGAAACGGCAGCATTTTTGATACTCAAAAGTTCTTCTTCCATGTTTTTAGAATAACATAAACTATGCTATTTTACACTACCGTTTTGATCATTTGATTTGAGCGGTCGTTGGTCTAGATTCCCTTCGCGATCCACCCATACAACAATTTCTCCAGTGTAATACCGTCTTGGTGTCGTGGATTTAAATCATTGAATACCGCAATAGTTCTTAGAGCTCTTGTAACTTCTGGCTGATGACTAGAACCATTAGGATGATGCGCAGCTGCCTGAACAACAGTTTCACGAGCAGCATGTAAATCGGTTATGTTGATTGATACTCCCGACTTTTCAGCTTGTAACCATGCTAAACCTGGTTTTCTTCTTGTTTCAACTGTCATATGTTATCACTCCTTTCAATTATTGATTTTTTATACTGTAATAAGTTATCGTTTGATCATTTTCTACCTTAATTAAATCTATGGTGATTTCTCCAACCTCTTTAGTTGAGTGAACTTGAGTACCTCCATCTGCAACAGCGCCAATAGTTTCTAAACGTAATGTTCGCAAGGGCTTATTAGTTGGTAGTCCAGGTTGTAAATAGATAGCTTCTTTTTTTAAGTCTTCATAATCTTGAAATAGCCAGGAAAACTTTAAATTCCTTTTTACAAGCTCATTTGTTTTTTCTTCTAGTTCATGTTTTATGTCTTTTTCTATGTTTCCTTGATAAACTATGAACGCTTTTTTACTATGCTCACCCTTTATAGGCATCAATGGAGAAGGTGAATAGCCTGATAAATACATAGCAAAATCAACTATATGTCCCGCACTATGAACTCTCATATTTTTATACCTTCTATCCCAATTAATTACTCCATGTACTCTATCGCCGATTTTGGGTGAGGCCGCGGTTTTAATATAATGCCAAACTTCTCCATCTTTGTTCATTACCATATAAACCTCTATAGTTTCTTTACTTATGATTAAAGTGCCTTGATCAGTAGGTTGACCTCCTCCCATTGGGTAAAATATTGTCTGATCTAAGATAACTCTCCAAGTATTATTTCCTTCATCTTTTATATCAACGACTTGGGCATCAATCTCCCTTAAATAAGAATCATCTAAATAAATTAGTTCTGTTTTCATATTTTTTTCATAAAAAAACCTCCCGTATGGGAGGTGGTTTTTTATTTCTTTTGCTGCTTTAGTTTTTCAAAGCATCAACCAACCTCCCAGCTTGGGAAGGAAAGTAAAAGAAATAAAATGCTTGTGTTACCTGTATTTGTTTCATTAGTTCAATTGTATCA
>OBEQ011167095.1_pt1 | contig 13906 bp, 12 predicted proteins | sample 1670901 | NCBI WGS metagenome assembly OBEQ01 (sample SAMEA104232315, study PRJEB22302) | groundwater metagenome | biome: forest; feature: aquifer; material: groundwater | place: USA | collected 2011-08-07 | depth 5.4 m
AATCATCAAGTAGCGGTTGATGAATATTTTCAACATACCTGGAATGCGGTCGAGCGGCGTCTCAAAGGGATCGAAAAAGTAGGGCTCTTCCTCAGCGGAGGTCTTGACTCGCGGACTCTTGCAGGATTTATTCGCAAAATACGTCCTCATGACGAGCTCTTTACTTGGACTGCGGGTCATGGCCATGATCATGATACACGCTATGCCGGAAAAATTGCGAAAGCGGTAAAAAGTAAACACGTTTCTATTGACATTTCCGAATCATTTTTAAATTTGTATGGCCCTGAATATTCCTGGGTTTTGGATGGCACAGTGACAACGCACGGCTCACACCGGAGTTGTTTAATTGAACAAGCTGCGCCACAAGTTGATTTGGCCATGCTTGGCTACATGGGAGATACCGTTAGCGGCGGCAAACCACTGGATCATGTCTATCAACTTACCGACATAGAGGATATCGCTCAAAATGGATACGCTTCTTATGCCGTTGGTTTTGATCAAGAACTGATGCAAAAGGTTTTCAAGCCGCAAATTTATGAGCAGAATTGGGGAGCAGCTTACGAATCATTCAGAAAGGCTGTGAATAAAGCGCATATTGAATTTCCAGGAGACCGTGTTGTGTATGCCGAATTGCTTCAGCGTCAGCGGATGTACAATCCCCCTGCTCAGATGGATCTTCAGGCAATTGATTTGCCGTGGTCAACTCCCTTCACCGATAAGGATTTTTTAGATTTCGCTCTCCGTTTGCCGTGGGTGGAACGGCTTCATAAAGAAGCTTATATTGGAATGCTATGCAAATATTTTCCTGATCTCGCCCGGATTCCCATATCTGGTGACGGTTTGCCCTTAGTTCATTCCAGACTTCAGGCATCACTCCACTGGCGTTGGGTTTCATTCCAACGCAACACGCTGCCGAAATTAACCGGCGGTTTATTAGGCGGTCACAATTACGGCGCGTTTGTTCATTGTTCGGATTGGTTCCGAACAGCAAGCGCCGATTTAATTCGAAGCAAATTAATGAATAACCCGGTGCTTGAAGAACAATTTAATATGAACGGACTCAGTCAAATGGTGGAATCCTTTTTAAATGGAACGGCGAAACGTGATTTGATGGAACCGATTGCTGCATTGATGAGCTACGCATTGTTTCGCGAGAAGCTTGCAGAACTCCCGAGATATTCAATAAAAAGTTCGCTTCCGGTAAAAGAGGTTATGAGTTTATGAATGTTTTAATCGTAAAACATTATCCGGAGAATCAACACGAGATTCTTCCGCAGGTAATTGAAGAACTCAAAAAATTAAATGGCGGGCACCGATATCGATTAATCCATGACCTCAAACCGAATCTCAAACATTTTTTATGGACTTTAGGGCAGCCAACGTGCGTGGTTTCTTTTTATCGATTGCGAGCATTCAAACCACAATGGGCAACGATTTGGACGCAAGAAGCGCTGACGAAATCTCAGGAATACGAGATTTTGGCACAAGCTGGCATTGCCGTTCCTCGTTGGGCAAAATTAACTTCCAATTACAAACCTGGTCTATCAGCTTTTTCAGACTATGTCATAGTGAAACCAGATTGGGGATGCTGTGGTGCAATGATTCGTATCCGGAGCAAAAATGCAGTTAAGTGGGAAGAGTTACCGAAGTTGGAAAAGGCCAATAGCCGAATTAGCGAAGATTTAGTGGTTCAAGACTATATTCATACCGGACCTTGGCCCGTAAGTTATCGCGTTGGAACGGTGTTCGGGGAACCGATTTATGCATGGCGGACTATCGGAGATAAAACAAAGCCTCCATTCGAAGATAGAAAAAGAAACGCCAGATTTTTTAATGGGAGATCTGTCGTATCGAATACTAAAAGATCATTATTTGACGCGGAGGTTCCGGAAGATGTGATCCAGTTCGCAGGTAAAGTCCACGCAGCTTTTCCATCAATTCCGCTTTTGGGAACCGATATTATTCGGGATGCGGATACGGGGAAGCTTTATGCGTTGGATATGAATACAAGCGGTAATACTTTCCATCTTACTTCAGATACCGGAAAAAATATTGCAAAAGATTTTGATCTCGATTTGCGAGGCCAGTTTGGCGGCGCTAAAGCTATTGCCCACGGAATATTGAATCGCGTGAATCAGGAGTTTGAACGCACAGAGAAAAAGGAAGTTTGCGAGGCCGTCACTTTATGATCAACGTACTTTTAGTTACCAATTGGGATCGAGACACATTTAAATTTTCAGAAGTGGCCCGAGAGCTTCGAAATCTTGGTGTGCGCGCAAGGATTGTGCATGATGTTGAGCCCTCCGCAAAGCATTTAGTTTGGAGTATGGGTTTTCCGACAAAAGTGATCTCTATGTTGCCGCTCAAAAAATTCACGCCCAAATGGGCTGAAATTTGGCAGCAGAAAAATTACACTAAAATTGACGAATATACGCTTTTAGACCAAGCAGGAATTCCCGTCCCCAAATGGATTTCCGTTTATGAAAATCAAAAACCGGATTTATCCGGATTTAGTGATTATGTTGTTGTGAAGCCCGCTTTGGGTTGGAAAGGCGCATTTGTCAGAATTACGAAACGTGAGAAAGTGAGCTACCGGCCAATTACGACTGAACTCATGGATGGCGTGGTCAGCCCCGCATTAATTGCCCAGGAATATATTCATACCGGAGCATGGCCAATTAGTTATCGCGTGACCACCGTTTTTGGCGAGCCCATTTTTATGTTTCGGTCTAGTGCAAATGCGAATCGATTACCCCTTATTGGATCAACATTTGATTCCCAATTTTTTGTTGGCAGGTCCATCGTGGCTACCGCCATAGGATGCTCTCGTGATGCAGAAGTACCAAAAGAAGTCATTCATTTAGCGCAAGAGGCACACCAAAAAGCATTTCCTGATATTCCGCTTCTTGGTTTTGATATCGTCCAGGATATCCGCACCAACAAACTTTTTGTTTTGGAAGTGAACGCGTTTGGCCGTACCTACCTCTTGTCCGACGAAGATTCTAAACGGAACTTGGATGAATTTGGATTTGATTTGCACAAACAATTCGGCGGAATTAAAGCGGTTGCGCGCGGAATTTATCAGCGTCTGAAGCGTCAAAATACCGAAATAGGCAGCATTCATTCGGATGAAAGGAATTTGAACCCATGTGTGGCATCGTAGGTTATTGGAACCGGGATAAAGGAATAGCAAGCGAAGTTCTTTTGGAGAAAATGCTTGAGCGGATTAAACACCGCGGACCGGATGATAAAGGGACCTGGACAAAAGGTCCGATCGGACTAGGACATTGCCGTCTTAGTATTATTGATTTAAGCCCCAGAGGCCATCAACCTTTTGTGACAGAAGACAGTCTTGGTGTTATTTCTTATAACGGTGAAGTTTATAATTTCAAAGATCTAAGAAAAATTTTGGAACAAGAAGGTGCGAAATTTAAAAGTACGACCGATACCGAAGTCGTTCTTTATGCACTGCACCGGTGGGGACCCGAAAAAGCCGTTAAACTTTTTAACGGAATGTTTGCCTTCGCTTATTATGATCTTCGAAATCAAACGCTATGGTTGGGAAGAGATAGACTTGGAATCAAAGTGCTTCATATTGCTCAAGTTGGAAATATGATCGCCTTTGCTTCTGAGATGAAAGCGCTTCTGGCTCATCCTCAAATTCAGACACGTCCTGATATGCATGCTTTGACCACACAGATTTTTTATCATCGATTGGATGGAAACTGGACCGCCTTTGAAGGAATTGAGCAAGTTCTACCGGGGACATTAATCAAAATAACCAAGGATTCTAAGCAAGAAATTGTCTATTTTGATACGGTTCGGGATCTTGACGTTGAACGGATCAAGAGACAATCAAAGATGGGTTTTGATCAATTTCTATCCGAATTTGAACGGCTTTTTGAAAAAAGTGTGAACCTTCATTTGATTAGCGATGCGCCTGTGGCCGCGATGACGAGCGGCGGAGTGGACTCATCTCTCATCACGGCACAAATTAAGGAAGTTAAATCTGACATCATTGGCTATGTGGCTGATGTCAAGGGAACTGACATACCAGAAATTGAACGCGCCCGTAAAGTTTGTGATCATCTCGACGTAGAATTGCGGCCAGTTACAGTAGACGTCGAAGAATATTTACGCCTGTGGCCGTTTGCGGTTTATCACAACGATCAACCCAACTTTTATTCTCAGAACCCGGCGTTTTTGGCCGTTGTCCAAGCGGCGCGAAACGATGGATTCAAAGTGATGCTTACCGGCGAGGGGGCTGATGAGCTTTTTGGCGGTTATGCCTGGCATGTAGAAACTTACCGGATGTGGCGGCTCAGAAGGCTTCATTCGATGTTTGTGCCTAATATTCTGCCGCTGAGGGTTCTGGGACAATTTTTAAATAAAATAAATCCTTTAAATCTTGAGGAATTGAAAAAAAGACCATTTGCCCATATCAATAAGTGGACAACTGGTGCAGATCATATCCGTGAGTTGGCTTCTATTGACGCAGGACAAAGAATGACGCGTGAACGGGAACTGTTTGAAAAGCTCGAAGGAATTGAACCTTTGGAGGAGCGTGCTTTCCTTGCCCGCTCGCTTGATGATTTTTATTGTCATCTCAGAAATATCCTAATTAGCAATGACAAAATGGGAATGGCGTACTCGATCGAAGCGCGTGTCCCATTTTTGGAAAATGAATTAATTGATTTCGCGATGCACTTACCGTTCAAGGCCAAATATTTCAAGGGTATTACTAAGCGAATCGTCAAAAAAGCGGCTGAGAAAAAACTCCCTCACAGCATCATTTATGCGAAGAAAGTAGGTTTTGGAGTTGCGCACCGTGTTTGGCGAAATACCTCTGAAATTTTAAAAGGCGGAGTGCTCAGCGAATTTTTGAAATGGGACAGAGGTCAGGAAGAAATGATTTTGAACCAAATCTATTCCGACCACGTTATGCCCTATCACTTTGTCAGCATGGAGCTTTGGGCCCGGATGTATTTGCGTGGGGAATCTCCTACTCAGTTGGGTGAGCAGCTGCTTTCATTAAGTCATGTTAAAAATGGAAAAAATTCTTAGATCTCTTAAAGATTACGGTTTGGTAGATACGCTACTGCGTATTCTCCACCGTTTCCGTGTGATTTCCATGGTTCATACATTTGAAATTATATTTAAAAATCTTGGGGACCTCAAAAATGAGGAAATAAACAAACTTCCGGAAAATCACAGAATAACGATGCGGGAGATCGAGGAGCATGAATTAAATCAGTTAAAATTTGCTCCCGGAATGTACACAATTGAAACGCTTCGGATGCATTTTTCAAAGGGAATGAGATTCTGTGCTGCTTTTGTGGACGACAAAATCGTTGCGGTTAATGGAATACACATGAGTTGCGCGGACTTAATTTATATTGGAATGCCAAACATTATTTTGCTGGAAAAAGTTGCGTATCTTAACTGTGCGCATACGGCCCCAGTTTATCGCAATTTGTCTATCGGGACGGCATTGCGTAATTTTAGGTTGGATATTGTTCAAAAAGAAGGGATTGAACAGGTATTCGGCGCGGTGTTTATTGAGAACAAAAAAGCCATGCGCTGGAACTTGCGAAATGGATTTCAATATTGGGGAAGAATTTCATATATCAAATTCGGAAATAAAAAATTTTGGTGGAGATATTTAACGAACGTGGGCCGACGTTACGCTTACATTCTCAATGGTGCTCCCTTAGGAAACAGGGAACTTTTGGAGAAAATTTCATGACGATTCGAAATTTTGCCATGACTTATCCGCAGTTCATGTCTCAAGCCATCGAATTCGGAAAATCGGAGCAGGATTTGGTTTATTTACGTAAAGCGTATAAAACAGCGGAACGCTTGTTTGACGGTATTTATCGAGGTCAGCACGTACCATTTATCTGTCATGTTGTGCGAACCGCAAGTATTTTGTTGGCTGAACAGGCATCTATCGAAGTCATTGCCGCAGGTTTGCTTCATGCCGCTTATGCGGTTGGATGTTTTAGCGATTTTTGTCATGGAAAAGCGACAACAGAACACCGGTCGGAAATAGAACGCGAATTAGGCAAATCGGTGGAATTGCTTGTTTTTGATTACAACCAATTTTTATGGTATCAGAAAGAATGTGTTCAAGATCATGCCGACCAGCTTGAAAGCTACGGTGATCACGAGAAAAATTTAATTTTGATGCGGCTTGCCAATGACCTGGAAGATTATTTGGATTTGGGAATGGTTTATCGCGGTGCTTTTCCTTACCGTGCAAAAATCGAAGCCTATGGAGACAAAGCGGTCGAGCTTGCCAGGCGATTACAACGCTTCCAATTGGCGGAGGAGTTGCAGCGTGCATTTGATGTTCATTTGAATGCAGATCTGCCAGCTGCGGTTTTGACGAATCAAAAGTTGTCCTATCAACTGCCGGCATTGAAATGGCTTAAAAAAAGTTACTTTGAAAAACTACAGGTTAAAGGAAAGCAGTTTTTTCAGAAATTGGGCCGTTCAAAAGAAAATCAGATTAAGGAGTTTGTCAGTGGAAAAAATTGATTTTTTTGGAAATAAGATTTTTTATGAACTTGATCTTGAACATGATTCAGAATTGATCCAAGCAGCTAAAGCATGTATCTCTTTACATCAAGCGGAAAAAGATGTTGTGATGAATCATTTCGAGAACGATCCGGCGGCGATGGAAAAGGTCTCGGAGGCGGCACTCAATTCGCTTCTGAGTTCCGGTGACGATGTTAGCAGTATTGTCTCAACGCGCGAGATTACAAATTGCTTAGTGTTCAACATCGATAACGTTAAAAATTCCTTAAAAAGGGAATCCATTCAGATCCTTCGGGACAAGCTGGACAAAATTGTTGCGGCCAGAGCGCGGAAACTGTTTAAAGTCGGTAGTCTATTTTCGGTCACTAAAAGCGGTCATTTTTTATATCCGCCGGGCGGGTTCATGAGCTGGCATACCAATTCATCGGCGCCGGGCTGGCGGCTTTACATTAATTACGTAGAAGAACCGGATAAATCTTTTTTCCGGTACCAGAATCCGGATACCGGAGAAATCGTTACGTCTATGGACAAAAAATGGAATTTCAGATTGTTTAAAATTGATGCGAAAAAACCTTTTTGGCACACGGTTTATTCGGACACGAATCGTTATAGTTTCGGATTTCGAATCACGATTGATTGGAGCCTACCGGTTTACAAACGAGTGTTGTTTCGGACTAAAAATTTGATCGGCTCGGCTTTAGAAGGGAATAAATAAATGGCTTCGTTAAAATACAAAACAGTTTCTGGATTTAAATGGCTCGTGCTGAACAATGTGCTTCAAAAAGCCATTTCGATTGGCACGTTTGCGATTTTGGCCAGACGCCTTGAACCTTCTGTGTTTGGTCTTTTCGCGATGGCATTTGTCGCGATAGACGGTTTGAGTATGTTTAAAACATTTGGGCTGGACGGAGGGTTGATTCAGAAGAAAAACGCGCCAGAATCTGCCAATGATACGGCGTTGTTTTTAATTGAAGGAATGAGCATTTTTCTGTTCATCATTTGCTTTGCATTCGCACCATTGATTGCGAAGTTTTTTAACAATCCCCAGTTGGGTTCGGTTGTCAGGGCGCTTGGCGTTGTTTTTATCTTGGGAGGTTTAGCGAGAGTTCCTTCGGCGCTTTTGACGAAGAGCATGCGCTTTAGATTGATTTCGATCATTGATTTGACGGGTTCCACCATCAATTGCGTTTTTGCGGTCATTTTCTCTTTGATTTGGCAAAATGTTTGGAGTTTGGTGGGTGCCTATGTAATCAAACAGACGATGATGACCCTTCTGGCTTGGTATTTTTCAGGATTTAGATTCAAGTGGCGTTTTGATTTTAAAGCCGCGCGCGAACTCTTTCATTTTGGAAAATATTTGATGCTGTTAAGCTTCGTTGCTTACATTGGCGGGAACATCAACAATATCGTAATTGGAAAATCACTGAGCGTTACGATGGTTGGTTATTACACACTTGCCAGTAACATCGGAAATATAATTAATAACCAGTTTACTCATATCATTTCCCGGGTGATGTTTCCGGCTTATTCGGCACTCCAGGATGACAGGAGTGATTTAAAACGCGCCTACCTTAAAACGGTCAAATTTATTACCATTTTTTCTTTTCCATTTTGTATCGCACTCATTTCGCTTTCCAAGGAATTCGTTCTAACGCTCTATGGTCCCAAATGGATGATTATCGTTCCTTTAATTAGATTAATGGGTTTTACGCAGATGTTGGCGCCGATTATGATCGAATGCGGCTCGCTTTACCGTGGATGTGGAAAGCCAAGCTATGACTTTCGAATAAATTTAACGTACCTTTGTTTTCAAATCCCTTTGATGATCATTTTGACCAAAAGTTTCGGACTTATTGGAACGGTTGTCGCCGGCATGATTTCTGTTTCGACATTTTCCCCCATTAGCGTTTCTATTGCAAAAAAACTGGCAGGATTTACGTGGCACGAATTTTTTATTCAGTTGATTCCATCCGCTTTTTGCTCCTTGGTTATGTTTACCGTTATCTTTCTAGCCAAACGATTTTTAGAAGTTCCTTCTTCATTTGCTTCTTCCGGTTTCCATAACTTTATTTTACTCGGATTTTTTTCCCTGATGGGTGTCTTGGCCTATGCTGGCACTTTTTTTATGGTTGATCGGCCCACAAGCTTGGAAGTAAAGCGGATGGTCTTTAATTTAAAGGGGGCTGCTTAAATGGAACAAAAAATCCCCATTATTATGTGTATTGACGTTGAACCCGATGGATTTTTCATCGACCGCAACAAGCCGCTGCCTTGGAAAGGATATGAGGGGGCTTATCGGCATTTTAGCGAACTTCGTCCCAGACTTGAGGAAGCAACTGGTTCGCCGGTTCATTTTACTTGGGCTTACCGGCTTGACCCTCAGGTGGCGAAAACTTACGGATCACCAGAATGGCCAATCGTGAATTATCCGAAATTTGTGGAGGACTTTCTCAAAAAAGGAGACGAAATCGCACTTCATTCTCACGCGTACCGCTGGGAGAAAAAGATCAACAATTGGATTGAGGATTTAGGCAATCAAGAATGGGTCAATCATTGTGTTGAGATGGGATTCGATTGTTACCGGAGAGTGTTCGGTCGTAACTGTGAGTTATTTCGCTTTGGTGCTTTTTGGATCAGTACCGAAACCCTTAATTTAGCAGAACGCTTGGGCGCAAAATTTGATCTGACGGTTGAACCCGGCTTTCGGCTGGAGAAAAGAGATTTTCACGCAGAGTTATATTCTGCTTCTTTACCGGATTATGACCATGTTCCGCGAGAGCCATATCATCCAACGAGAACAGATTTTGCCAAACCTGATTCCAACCGCCGGGATGGTATTTGGATTATTCCCATGAGCACGAGTCTCATTACTTATAAATTTGGCAGACTCGCGACCCTTTATAAGAAGATTGTTTCTCCGAATGATCTTAAACCAAGACCGGTTACGCTCAATTGGGCAAGAGGTGTTAATGGTTTTCGTTTCGTGATGGAAGATTGTTTGAAATCGCTTAAACACCCCTACCTATTTATGGTGTTGAGAAGTGACGTTTGCAGTGATTCGCCGTTTGACCCCGGTATGCAGGAAAATATGAAGAAAAACGTCGATTACATTATGAATCATCCTTTGGCGAAGCAATTTGCTTTTACGACTCCCGCTAAAATGATGGAGACGCTGGGATATATCGAGAATTCGCCGGACAAAATACGAATGGACAGCGCAGAGATAAGATGAGCACTCTGAAGCGAGTAAAATTCTTAATCATTGGAGCGGGTCCTGCCGGACTTGGGGCAGCGCTCCGTCTTCAAGAATTTGAAGAAACTGATTTCCTGCTGATTGATGGCGCCCCTGAAGTGGGCGGTCTCGCTTCGTCTGTTCAAGATGAAAACGGATTTACGTGGGACCTTGGCGGGCACGTTCAATTTTCTCATTATGAAGTTTTTGATGAGTATATGGATCTCGCACTCGGCAAAGACGGATGGTTGCATCATATGAGAGAAAGCTGGGTATGGATGCGCAATCGGTTCATACCGTATCCCTTTCAGTACAACTTGCATCGGTTGCCCAAAGAAGAGAAGTGGGCCTGTCTACGCGGATTGCTTCAGGCACAAGCAAACGGAAATGGAAGGGCAAACAATTTTCGCGATTGGATTCTTCACACGTTTGGTGAAGGAATCGCAGAATCATTTCTTTTTCCCTACAACTCCAAGGTTTGGGCTCATCCATTGGAAATGATCGGACAGCAGTGGATGGGAGATCGTGTTGCAGTACCTAATTTGGAAAAGGTGCTTGCTGGAATTTGCCTTGAACAGGATCAAGTATCGTGGGGACCGAATCATACGTTTCGGTTTCCAAAACACGGCGGAACCGGGGCCGTATGGCGGTCGCTTGCACAGAAGATTGATTCACAAAATTTGATCTTAGGAAATGCGGTTACATCTATTGATCCCAAGCGGCATGTGATCAGGCTAAAAAGCAAGGTCGAATACGAATATGACCATCTCATTTCCACCATTCCGCTGAATCGACTAACCCCTATGATCGGACGAGAGGACCTGGTTCAAAAAACTTCAGAGCTTCTTTATTCCGGCGTACACATTTTTGGAATCGGTTTAGAAGGTCAAGTGCCCGAAAATCTTCGGACCAAATGCTGGATGTATTTTCCCGAAGACAATAGTCCATTTTACCGGGTTACCGTATTTAGCAATTACAGCCCTTACAACACGCCTCGTCCAGGGAAAACATGGTCCTTAATGGCCGAAGTGTCCCAAAGTTCTTTTAAATCTGTAAATGATGAAACGATTTTTAATGAAGTCATCAACGGGCTTTTAGCCACAAAATTGATTCAGTCTGATGATCGGATCATCAGCAAGTGGCATCGGTTTCTTCATCACGGTTATCCAACGCCCTCGATCGAACGAGACGAAATCCTGAATTACGTTTTACCTGAGCTTGAGAAATATAATATTTTTTCCCGCGGTCGATTTGGAGCTTGGAAATATGAAGTGAGCAATCAAGATCATTCCTTTATGCAAGGTTGGGAATGTATAGACCGGATTTTAAATAGGAATGAATCTGAAATCGAGCCCACTTTAAATTTTCCTTCTAGAGTAAATGGAAAATATAACAAACGAAACGAACCAAAAGTTAATTTTGAGAAAGTGTCTATTCCAAAATGATCAAATCAATAATTAATAAGGGCCTTAAAAGGGTCGGCTACAAGGTTGTAAAATTGTCTACGCCAGTTACTGAATTTTATAAAGAGTCGACCCCAACTCAAATCTCCAAGAATTTTTCATATGAAGATGCGATGCAATTTATATTTGGTCTTCATGTCACCACGGAAGGCCATATCAGAACAGCGAGCATACCCAAAGAATCGCTTGAGTATACCTCGACTTATTTTAAAGATTTGCCAAAAGATAGACCTTTAATCGCATTGCACATAGGAAATTTTGTTGGCATTTCCTTAACTTGGATGGCGGATCAACTTCGGAAAATCCATCCAAATTCTGTGGTTGTGAGTATTGACCCAAATATCATTCATAGGGGAGTCAAATATCCACTTGAAGTAGTCATTAAACTTACAAATTATTTTTCATTGGAAGAAAACATCATAGTTCTGATTGGCTATTCTCTCGAGAAGAATATTTCAGACGGTGCCAACACAGAACATGATGGTTCTATGTTCAGAAATGGTTCCATATATCCAAGTTTTGAAAATACGCTTCAAAATCTAGAACTGTTTTCGGAGCAGAAATACGATTTGGCATTGATTGACGGCAATCATGAATCAACTTATTTATCACGTGAGATTGACCATATATATCATTTATTAAAAAAGAATGGGTTGCTTATTCTCGATGATATCAGTGACTACTGGGAAAATCGCGCGCAGTTGAAAAGTATTTATGACAACGCGGATGAAAAAAGATTTATTAAAGTGGGAACCGACGGCCGGGTTGGAATTCTAAGGAAAAGAAACAATGAAGCTTAAAAACGGTTTTAAAACCATTGCGGCAAAGCTTGGATATGAAGTGAGACAAATTGATTGGACTTACGATCCAAATAATTCAATTTTAAGACGGGATTTGTGTGAACGCAACCGAGAAATTACAAAGCAACATTATCTTCAAACTAAAGAAACGGTACTTTCCCTCAGAAAGAAATATGAAAAACCTATCTTTGGGAAAATTTATATGATGGATCTCTTGAAGCTTTTAGGCGAATGCATTGATCCAAGTGATACGAGATTGGGCGGAATCAGTCAGTTAGTGCACGTTTTACAAGTGGCTGAGGCGATGGAAAACGATGGCGTCAACGATCCTGATTTGCTGATTGCCGCATTAATTCACGATATGGGTAAGGTTTTGCTGCTCACCGATGAAGCAGTTGAAAACGTTGTTTGTCTGAATAAGCCGATCGGCAAGTATGAAAAGGGAATTGGTTTGGATCATTGTTTTTTTCAATGGAACCATGATGAATTTGCCTATTCACGCTTGAAAAAACACCTACCGGACCATCTCTCCTGGCTCATTCGCTATCACAGCATTTTGATTCCGGAAACGGAATGGTATATGAATCAACGTGACCGGGAATATTGCAAAAAGTATTTAACTCCTTTTCGGAAATATGACCAGGGATTTAAATCGGTTTACCGAATTCCAAAGAAAAAGTTAGCAGATTACGAAAGTCTGATTAATTCTTATTTTCCAGAGGAGATTGAGGTTTGAAGATATCAGTTAAAACCAAAGTTAGCGTGATTATGCCGACTTATAACCGGAGCCGGCTTATTGGAAAGGCCATTGAGAGTGTGATCTGTCAAACCTATTCCGATTGGGAGCTTATCATTGTGGATGACGGTTCGACGGATCAAACCGAGGAAATGGTTCAGAAATACGTTCAAACTGACCGTAGGATTCGCTACCTCAAACAGCAAAACACCGGATGTGCGAGCGCTCGAAATAGGGCCCTTGCAGAATCAGTTGGAAAATACATCGCTTTCATTGACGACGATGACGTTTATTTGCCAGACAAGTTGGAGCTTCAAGTGAAGTTCTTAGATGAAAATCCAGAAACAGGTTTTGTTTATTCAGATACTGAGCTTGTGGATAGTCAGGGGAAACATTTAAGGAATGTTCCGGAAGTACCGCAGAAGTCTTTTTTGGAATTAATCATGGGGTTTGCCGTGCCTCCGGTCGCAATTTTAATGAGGAGAGAATGTTTTGAAAAAGTAGGCGGCTTTTGTACGGAATTAAGAAGTACGGATGATTATGATATGTGGCTCAGAATCGCAAAAGAATTTCCAATCGCTTATTTTCCGTCACGGGTCGCTCAGTATGTTTGGCATGATGGCAATTTGACGCTAAACCAAAGAAAGACAACGGCCAACCTGATGTTTATTTATAAAAGGTTGATGAGGCAAGGATTGTCCCAGGAAGAACGCCATCAGGTGATTCTGGCGGTTTTGCAATTTACTTATTGGTACGCAGATCGGAAACGCCAAGAGAAAAAATATGAGGAAGCTTTCTTTTACTACCGCATGGCCTTTAAATTCGACCCATTTATCGGTTCTGCGATTACATGGGGACGATTCTCGAATAAAGCATACCGCCTCATTCGGCCTTATTTGGTAACCATTTATTGCGGAATTTTAGCTTTGTTTTCCCATTTTGGAGTAAAAAAAATTCAATTTGCAAAGGAAATTCATCAATGAGTTTATTAGCACCTGTTTCCACAAAACAAACCTTAAAAAATGTCATCATTCTCGGTTCTGGCCGTTGCGGGACGAGTATGATCAGTGGTTTATTGGCAAAACAAGATTACTACATGGGTCAAAATTTATATGCAGGCACAGAGGGTAACCCT
>OBEQ010351673.1_pt1 | contig 13905 bp, 18 predicted proteins | sample 1670901 | NCBI WGS metagenome assembly OBEQ01 (sample SAMEA104232315, study PRJEB22302) | groundwater metagenome | biome: forest; feature: aquifer; material: groundwater | place: USA | collected 2011-08-07 | depth 5.4 m
ACCAAGTATCTCTTCGCCGGCGACCTGCGCCTGGCCAGCAAGAGTTCCGACGGCCCGCTGCAGTTCTATCATGCGGATCACCTCGGCTCGACGCACGTCGTTACCAATAGTACGGGCCAGGTGGTCGAGCGCTCGGAGTATCGCCCCTTCGGCGCCTTGGCCCGCGACGAGGGCAGCGCGTCCGTCCCGCAGCACTTCACCGGCCAACGCCAAGGCGAACTCCGCGGCCTGATCGCCTTTCCGGCGCGCCTCTACGATCCCGTCCTCGGCCGCTTTCTCCAGCCCGATCCCACCGTGCAGGCGCCGGAGGATCCACAAACCCTGAATCGCTACAGTTACGTGCGGAATAATCCCCTCAATCTCGTCGATCCCTCGGGCCAGGGTTTTTGGAAGGCGTTTTTCTTAATCGCGGTCATCATTGTCAGCATCGTCACCGCCCAGGCGGAAATCACTGGGATGGCCGCGGCGGTCCTGTCAGCGGGGACCGTGACGGCAGCCACCGTTGAGGGCGCGGCCATCGACCGGCTGGGCGGCTCAGCAACGGCGGAGGCCGCGCCCAGCAGCCCCGGACTGCCGGCCACCGCGCGCCAAGCCATCAGTGCGCCCGAGGGCCCGGGCGTGTTGATCCATCCACTGCCCGACCCGAGTCCGGTTCTCCTGGGCGATCCCATCGCGGAGCCCGGACGCACCTTGCTGGGGACTCCCATCGCAGAGCCGGGCAATCAGATCTTGGATCACCCCATCGACTCGCCCCGGCCTGGCTTCCTGGGCCATCCCCTCCTGGAGCCCGAACCGTTGTACAATGCGCTGGATGTGTCCCAAACGCCCAAACCGACAGAGGACGTTGGAAAGCCAACAAATGATGTTCACGAGACACCTAACCCTAAACAGCGTAAGCAGCTCTCCAAACAAGAAATTAAGAAACTGGAACGTCACGGACATGATGCAGAAGCCTTAAAAGGTGGGAAGCGGACAGGTAGGTGGAATTTGTACAAGGACGAGAAGGGGGATGTCTATATTATGCCGAGGGATGGGCAAGGGGAAGGTGAGTTCACAGGAATCAACATTAATCAACTGTGAAGATCAAAATGAGTCCCGAGCACAACAAGACCGAAGTTAAAGTTAGACTTGTGATCACGGATTTTTCCCAAGATCCCGCCGCTATAAGCGACATACTAGGCATCATTCCTCACAGTGTGTGGAGAGTCGGGGAACCCTTTACGCCGCAGCAGCGCCAGACACATAAAGAGAATGGATGGGTGTTTCTGGCACCGGGGGCGCCGCACGTCCCAATGGAACAGCAGTTAGAGGCATTGCTTCAGATCATTGAGCCCAAGCTCGCGGCATTTGAAAAACTCCCTCAACAGTCAGAAGTAGAGCTTTCGTGCGTCGTCTACGAATACGGTGAGGACAATCGGCCTTGTATCGAATTCTCAACCAAGGCTGTCAAGCTATTAGCTAGGATCAATGCGCTGATTAATATCGATTACAATGCTTGAAAAGGAAGGACAGGGAAACCGGGGAAAATCGGGGCCGTGCTAAATAGTGCCACCTTACGCGCCCCGCTTCGAGCAGCGCTGGCAGAAGCCGATCACCTTGTATTCGCTGCGGCATACCTCGGCGACCGACTGGCTTGACGCCGCGGCCACGCGCCGACGCGATATCTTGCCCTATGTCCAGCGCCAATTGGGCCATGAGAGCCTGGAATCCACCGCGATTTACACCCACGTCGCCATTGAGCCGCTGCGCCGGATGTTCAAAGATTATCATCCGCGGGAGCAGCAGTGGACCGGCCTGGCCAAGATCCCAGCATCCCCCGACGATCTCCGCGCGCAGTGGGACGCGCAACGCAAGCCGCCTCCACCAGAAGCCCCGCTCACCTAACACGCCACCCGGAGATGTCTGCCGCCAGGTCGAATCGCCTTGCTGACGCGTCTTGTATGTGTTATATTTGTAAACACAGATCACACATAGGAGGGGCGCGATGACGAACCTGACACTCTCGATCCCGGACGATCTCAAGGCCAAGATGAGCCACTTCCCGGAAATCAACTGGTCGGAGGTGGCTCGCCAAGCCATTATGGAAAAGACGCGCGTGCTCGGGCAGATGCAGCAGTTGCTCTCGCGGAGCACGCTGACCGAGCAGGATGCGCTCACGATCGGCCGAGCCATCAAGCGGCGCATGTGGAAGAAGTCCCAACGCGCTCGCTAATGGAGCTGGTGGTCGATACGAACGTCCTGGTCGCGGGGTTCCTCCGCGCGGCCACGACCCGGGAACTGCTGCTGGATGAACGGCTCACCCTCTGGGCGCCTGAATACCTCCTGACGGAAGCCGAGCGCGTGCTGTTGACGCCGCGCCTCCGTCGTCGGCTCGGGTCGCTGTCGCCACAGGAGGTCCGGGTCGTGTTGACGCAGCTGACTGCGCGAATCCGGATGCTCCCTGCCAAGGCCTTCCGCGGGAACGTGCCCGAGGCCAAGACGCTGGTCGCTGACCAAGCGGACACGCCCTTTCTCGCCCTGGCGCTGCACCTGCAGCTGCCGCTGTGGTCGAATGACGCCCCGCTCAGAACGCAACGTGCCGTGCGCGTCTATACCACGGAGGACGTGCTCAGCCTGCTGCAGGGCCGCGCGTAACGCGCCGATCTCGCCCTTGGCGGTGGCCGCCCTCTCCTGAATCTCGCTTGACCTCAGCCCCCGCAGAAATCTCCCCTCGTCCATCCACGCCCAGACTATAATCGATCCGAGCGCGTTCGCTCTTTGACAACGCCCGTTTCCGTGGCTGCGGCCAGAGATGTATCCAGTCGGAACCCGGCAGACTTCTTTGACCCCACCAACTGCTTCAGATTCAGACCGGATACGCGGTTTTCTAACCGGCTCGAACGATGCGTGTTAGGACGGCGGCGTTGCTTCGTTTTGAGTAACGGGCTACATATTGCCGATCCGTCGGGACACAGCTTTTGGAAGAAGTTTTTCTTTATCGCGGCAGCCATCATTGTCGGTATCGTCACCGCCCAGGCGGAAATCCCTGTGATGGCTGCGGCGATCCTTTCGGCAGGGACCGTGGCGGCGGCTGCCGTTGAGGGCGCAGCCATCGACCGACTGGTCGGTGCTGCTTCTTCAACAGCGGAAGCCGCGCCCAGTCCCGGCCTGCCGGCCACCGCGCGCCGAGCCCTCACGTCACCTGACCCAGGCGCATTGCCCCATCCGATTCTTGATTCGGGTCCGGTCCTCTTAGGCACGCCCATCGCGCAGCCAGGAGGCGCACCGAATCATCCCATCGATGAGGGCCCGGGCAAGGTGATCCCGGATCCGATTGACCCGCCGCGGCCCGGCATCTTACGCCATCCCTTGTGGGAGGAACCCCAATCGCTGTACGATGCCCTGGATGTGTCGGATACCCCCAAGCCCAAGGAAGAGCAACAGGATCGCAATCCAGAAAACGAATCATCAAATAAGCCCGAAGATGAATCAAAGCGAAGACAAACAGGGACAAAGATACCTGGCTCAGATGTTATCCACACCGACCATCCGCACGGACCCTATAAGGAAGGCCACCGACATTGGTTGGAGTTGCATACAAACCCACTGGACCCGAGTAAGAGGCGAAAGGTCAGGCGCACAGGGCCTCTTTAAGCCTGAGCCCGGAATACGATCATGAAAATCACAAGAGCAGCCAATGTTCAGGAAGCAAGAGCGTTATTCGAACATCTAAATGCGTGTCACGATGCATCAGTAAGAGAGCTTTTGCTAAAGAAGCAGCGAGAGGTAGACGAGCAGGATGGTTCCTTAATCTATCCCGATGTCGACGTAGCTGACTTCGTGCTATGCGAAGTTCAAATGGAACTGATCTTGAACAGCTACGAAGGTGCTAAAACGGATCAGATAGTGCAGTTGGAATTTGAACAAGTTCGCGAGTTTACATTCAAGCAGGATCGGAAGCATGATTTCTCAGATCTCTACGAAGTGGTCATACAGGATGACGATGCTTCCAATATACGTGTCATTTTTTATTCCACTAAAGACCGTATCATTGCAGCAGACCTGCTCTGTGAATCAATCGTTTGTAGGGAATTATAGCGGTGGGAAAATCGGGGCCGTGCTAAATAGTGTCACCTCGCCCCCCCATGAACGATGGCCAGACCACCTCGCCAACTGCTTGATGGCGACTGCTACCATCTCATCGCACGCGGGAACAACCGCCAGTTCCTGCTCACCGAGGAAGCAGCGTTCCACTACTTCCTCGCGATCCCCCTGTATTCGCTCCGGCACACCTCGGCGACCGACTGGCTCGATGCCGCGGCCACGCGCCGACGAGACGTCTTGCCCTATGTCCAGCGCCAGCTCGGCCATGAGAGCTTGGAATCCACGGCCATCTACACCCACGTCGCCATCGAGCCGCTGCGCCGGATGTTCAAGGACTACCACCCACGAGAACAACAGTGGGCGGTGTTGGCGAAAATTCCAGCATCCCCCGACGATCTCCGCGCCCAGTGGGATGCGCAACGCAAGCCGCCGCCGCCTGAGTCTCCGCTTCCGTAAGCACTCGCCCGACAGAAATCTCCCCTCGTCCGTCCACTCCCAGACTATAATCGGTCCGAGAGCGTTCGCTCTTTGACAACGCCCGTTCCCGCGGGTGCCCACCTTCCAGAGATGTATCCAGTCGGAACCCGGCAGACCTTTTTGGTCTCAACAACTGCGCTAGGTTCAGACCGGATACGCCTTGTTATAACCCGCGCGAAGGTGCCACGTTAGGACAGCGGCCTTCCTTCGTTTTTGATAACGGGCTACATATTGTGGATCCGTCGGGCCACAGCTTTTGGAAGAAACTGTTTCATATCTGGGTGGCGGGTACCGTGGGCCTGGTCACCGCGGCGGCCACGGTGTTTGAAACTGGTCCCCTTGGAATTGCTGCGGGGGTGGCGGCCGCGGTGTCGACCTATAAGGCCCTAAGCTCATTAGACTCATCCTCGTCAGGCGGCGGGTCCGTGGCGGAGGCCGCGTCAAGCCCTGGACTGCCGGCCACCGCGCGCCAAGCCATCACGTCACCTGACCCCGGCGCACTGCTCCATCCAATTCCAGGCCCGAGTCCGATCCTCTTGGGCGATCCCATCGCCGAGCCAGGACGCACAATGCTCGATCACCCCATCGCGGCGCCGGGTAGTCCGATCCTGGATCATCCCATCGACTCGCCGCGGCCCGGCATCATGGGCTATCCCCTATTGGATGAGCCCCAATCGCTGTATGATGCTCTGGATGTTTCGGATACACCTAAGCCAACGGACAAGGGTATAGAGGGCAAGCCTACTCCATCCATTTTGCAAGGCACAGAAAAGGTTGGAAAGAACCGTTGGCGACGCGGCAAAGGGCGGCACAGAGAATACATTGAAAAAGACAAATTACATCAAAATGAATATGAAGTTTGGGATAGGTTTGGTAGGCACAAGGGCGCTTTTGATGAGACGGGTAGAATGATCAAACCTCCAAAGCGTGATAGAAGGATGGAATGATGAGGGAGGGTTCGCATGTCAAAACGAAATCTTAAAAGTCCTTACAAGTTGACGATTGACGATGCCCTGATAGCTGCAACCAATTTGGTTCGAGGTGAACATGTGGGGTCAAAGCCATGCGCAGAATGCCAACGAACCCTGCGGCTGATCACCGAACTTCGAAAACGATTCGAGGATCATGCTATGGACTCGAATCTAATCTGGTATGCTTTTCAAGACGGCGATAGACGCATCTCCACTGACGATGCTACTTACCCCAAATAGCCTGCCCGAAATTACGCGGAATTCCGGAATTCCGGGGACATCATACGTAATGCCTGACTGATGAGAGATCATGGCCCGCCTATACGCCCTGGGCAAAGTCGTCATCACGCTGTAACGCGCTGACCGCAGCCTGTTCAGAACACCGCAAGCCGCCTCCGCCTGAGTCTCCGCTTTCGTAAGCGCTGCGCAGAAATCTCACCTCGTCTGTCTGCCCTCAGACTATAATCGGTCCGAGAGCGTTCGCTCTTTGACAACGCCCGTTGCCGCGGGTGCCGCGCTTCCCAGAGATGTATCCGGTCGGAACCCGGCAGACCTTGTTGGTCCCAATAACTGCCTCAGGTTCAGACCGGATACGCAGTTTTGTAACCCGCTCGAACGATGCGTGTTAGGACGGTGGCGTTTCTTCGTTTTTGATAACGGACTGGGGAAAATCAGGAAAATCAGGGCCGTGCTAAATAGTATCGACTCATTCACATGACTGATGGCTAGACCTCCGCGCCAACTGCTGGACGGCGGCTGCTACCACCTCATCGCCCGCGGGAACAACCGCCAGTTCCTGCTCACCGAGGACGCCGCGTGCCACTACTTCCTCGAGCTGCTCGCGCGGGCCAAGACGCGGTACCCCGCTAAGCTCTACCACTACTGCCTCATGTCCAACCATATCCACCTGCTCCTCGAGATCGCGACCGCCGCGCAGCTCCCAAAGTTCATGCAGTTGGTGCTCCAAGGCTATGCCCGGTGGTATGCGAAGCGCCAGCGCTATTCGGGCCATGTCTGGCAGGGGCGCTACAAAAGTCCCCGCGTTGAGAGCGACAGCTACTACCTCGAAGCTGGCCGCTACATTGAGCGGAACCCACTCCGCGCCAAGCTGGTCACGGATCTGAACGAGTACGCGTGGTCGAGCTACTCGCTCTACGCCCACGGCGCGTTGAATCCCCTGGTGGATGAGGATCCGTACTACGGGCCGCTGGGCGCCACTCCCGCGGCGCGTCAGGCGGCCTATCGGGACTTCGTGCGGCTCGAGTCTCCCTACGCCCCGATGCTCGATCGAGAGCTGGTGGAGACGCCGTTTTAGCCGGTACTATTTAGCACGGCACCAGTTTTTCCAATCGCTGTACGATGCCCTGAATGTGTCGGAGACGCTGAAGCCGACTGAGGGAGATGAGGGAAAAGGAGGGGGGCCAAAGCCTTCTCCAAATTTTGAGCCACCCACGAATCCACCACAGGAACCTCCGACCAAAATTCCTCCCGGATGGCGGGTGCGTAGAATGCCACCAACCTCACAATATCCTAATGGTTATTGGAAGCTAGAAAAGCCAATGCCTAACGGCGGATGGCAGCCAATCGATCCCTCAACTGGAAAGCCGGGCCGTCGACGGCAGACTCATGTACCTTTCCCACCGAGTAACTAACTTGGAAACAAAGGAAAGGGTGATTCGTCATGCATGGCTTGCCTAAAGATTTCGACGTTTCGGTGTTCGTGGGGAATGAGCTCATTCAAATATGCTTCGCGATCAACTTGATGAGTGTGCACTTCGAAAAGAGGATCCGAATTACCTCGGAAGGTTCTTTTGGATATTCTCTGAGCCTCGAGAATAAGGATGTGATTTATCAGGTGCCTGTCCAAGACTGCGAAATACTCGAATTGATTGGACATGTGGTTACAGCAGCGGCCGTAGAAGGGTCAGGTGGATTGCGATTGCGCTTTGACAATGGGCATAGCCTTATTTTTTACGATGATAGCCCGAATTATGAGGCCTATCACATCCAAGTGGGTGACAAAGAGATTCACATCTAAGGGGAAAAACCGGAGCCGTGCTAGAAAAACGGAGGCGATATGACCGGGAAAGATGATTTTCTGATGAAGGAACTCAAGAAGCATCCTAAACACCAGGTCACAGTCAGATGGCAGACGACGACCGAGTACTCTGTTATGAAGTGTGAGTGCAAAGTTTTCTGTAAAACTTGCAACAAGAACGTGTTCGGATTTACGTTTAATGTGCCCGCAACGGGATAAACACTTTCAACAATCCACTATCATTCTGCCTGAAGCTACCAGACGCCAAGGCCTTGGTCGTGGATCCGGAGGATGCGTCATTCATCGCCTTGGTGCTTCACCTGCAGCTTCCGCTGTGGTCGAATGATGCTCCACTCAGAACGCAGTGCCGTGCGCGTCTATACCACGGAAGACGTGTTGAGCCTGCTGCAGGGGCGCTCGTAGCGCCCACACGCTCCGACCCTTGCTGTCCCTGACACGCCTCTCCCCTCAGCACTTCCAAGAAAGCTCGCTCCGCTCGTTCGCACGCAGAGTATAATCGGCACGAGCGCGTTCGCTCTTTGACAACGCCCGTTGCTGCGGCCGCCGCTGTTCCTCGGCTGTTCCTCGAGAGGTGTATCCAGTCGGAACCCTGCGGACTTCTTTGACCCCAACAACTGCGTCAGGTTCAGACCGGATACGCGGTTTTATAACCCGCTCGAACGATGCGTGTTAGGACGGCGGCGTTTCTTCGTTTTGAGTAACGGGCTACATATTGTTGATCCGTCGGGACAGAGCTTTTGGAAGATGTTTTTCTTTATCGCGGTCATCGTTGTCAGCATCGTCACCGGCCAGGCGGAAATCACTGGGATGGCCGCGGCGATCCTTTCAGCGGGGACCGTGACGGCGGCCACCGTTGAGGGCGCGGCCATTGACCGGCTGGCTGGCTCAGCGACCGCTTCCTCGACGGCGGGCGCCGCGCCAAGCAGCCCCGGACTGTCGGCCACCGCGCGACAAGCCATCGCTTCACCTGACCCTGGCGCATTGCCCCATCCGATTCCCGAATCGGGTCCGGTCCTCTTGGGCACCCCCATTGCGGAGCCAGGCCGCACATCACTCGTCCACCCCAGCGATACTCCGGGCAATCAGATACTCCCTCATCCCGTTGACTCTCCGCAGCCCGGTATACTGGTGCATCCTTTACTGAATAAGCCTCAGCCGTTGCACGATGCTTTGAATGTTTCGAATCCCCCCAACCCAAAGGATGAAGGGCACAATACGCCAAAAGGACGAAGGTTGGCGCCTCACGCCCAACAGCGACCTCCTGGTCAGATCACACCTTCTCCCGAAGAGATCGATCAAGCAATTGATAGGGGGCAAAAATTCCCATCGTCAAGAGTGGCTGGCCGCGAAGTATACTATGACCCAATCACCAATACGACAGTCGTAACTGAATCAGGAGGAGATGACGTGGTAACAGCGCGGCGTGGTCCTCCTAGTGGGATAGGACCACGGTAAAAAGAGAACAAGCAGCGCCAATGCCTACAATCAGAACGCACAAAACCGACGAATTGCTTGTCATTCTTTTACGAGAATCAGGAGCCTCCTCTCATACGAAGACTTATGAGTGCTCTATAGACCTCGATCAGGAGGGCGATGTCATTGGTTTGGAAGTTGAAGCCCCGCACCACATGTTTGGCCCACAGGTTCTCAACGGACTTGAGCCGATCCAGCTAGCTTCTTCCGACGCCAAGACTCCCGAGGGGCGCACGCTCGGTTCATTGGCTCAGGGCCGCCCACCACTTCGAGGTCAAGCTGTCCCATGGGTCGGCTATGACAAGCCGCACGATATGCTGTACCTCTGCGTGTCGGATCTTGTAAAAGATAGAAGCTATGAGATCTCGGTCCCTGTTGATTGTTGCCTCTTCTTCGACATTCAGGGTGGACTCCAACGCATTGATATTCCATTAGATCAGGTTCGTAAGGGTCGGGCAGTTTACCTGAAATAGTGAGCAGGAATTCCGAATTCCGGGGCTAGCTCATCATACGGAATTCCTGACTGATGAGAGGTCATGGCCCGACTCGCCCGCGTCACCGTACCCGGCCTGCCGCACCATGTCACTCAGCGCGGCAACCGACGGCAGCCCGTCTTCTTTGCGGACGACGATTACCGAGCGTATCTGCAGGAGCTCGCCCACTAGAGTGCGCGCTTCGGTCTGCACATCTGGGCCTACTGCCTCATGACGAACCATGTTCACCTCATCGTCGTGCCGGACCACGCCCACAGCTTGGCGCGCGGCCTCGGAAAAACTGGGGCCGTGCTAACTTGGAAGCAAAGAAAAACCAGAGGCGTTACTGTGAGGCCCAGGCTGAGGGCAAACACCTGACACTGGACCATGCCTCGTAAACCTCGACCGTTGGTGGACGGAGGGTATTATCACCTGATTGCGCGCGGCAATAACCGGCTCTTTCTCTTCGCCGTGCCCGATGGATGTGAGACCTTCACCGCCCTCCTGCAGACCGCTAAAGCCAAATATGCCTGGCGCTTGTCCCATTACTGCTTGATGAGTAACCATTTCCATCTGCTGGGCCAACTCGACGTCGGTGCGCACCTGCCGAAACTGATGCAATTTCTCCTGTTTGAGTACTCCCGCTGGTACCGCAAGACCACCGGCTACGTCGGTCACCTCTGGCAGGGTCGGTACAAGAGTCCCCTCATCAATCAGGACAGTTACCTGTTGGAGTGTGGACGTTATATCGAGCGCAATCCCCTGCGCGCCGACCTCGTGGCACGAGCCGAAGACTACCCCTGGTCCAGTTACCGGTACTATGCGCTCGGGGAATCCAATCCGCTTGTCGATGAAGATCCCTACTATCCGACGCTCGGCGCTGATCCCCTCACACGCCAACAGCACTATCAGGCCTTCGTGAAGCTCGATGGACCGTATGACAAGCTGGTTGATGAGGCCTTGATGGAGACACATTTCTAGCCTGGTACAGGCAGTAACGCCTCCTATTTCCTGTTGGTGTCGGCGGTACCATTTGGAACGCCTCCGTTTTCCCGTCTCTCGTTCTGGTGAACTCGTGCGCCAATCGCTTGACCGCGTCACGCCGTTCCGCAATACTGCCAACCGATTACATGAGTCCGCGCAGGCGACAGACGTCAGCTCGAAAAGCCGGAAGCCGAGGCGGGTCGCTGTCGGGGGCGGTCGGGACGCTCGTGCTGCTGGCCGTCGTGGGTGGTATCGCCTATCGGCTGGGGCAGCAGCAGGCCCTTCCGACCATCCCCTCGGCGCCGACGACGCTCGGGGCGTGGACCGTCCGCTTTTCGCCGCAGGGCGGCTGCACCGAGCTGGCGGTCGAGACGATCAACCGCGCGCAGCGCAGCATCTACGTGCAGGCCTACTCGTTTACGTCGGCGCCGATTGCCAAAGCACTCCTCGCGGCCAAACAGCGCGGCGTGCATGTCGAGGCGATCCTCGACAAGAGCCAACGCACCGAGCAATATTCCGAAGCCGACTTCCTCGCGCACGCCGGCGTGCCGGTCAGCATCGATGCGGCGCACGCCATCGCCCACAACAAAGTGATGATCATCGACGACGACACGGTCATCACCGGCTCCTTCAACTTCACCAAGGCGGCCGAAGAGCACAACGCCGAAAACTTGATCGTGCTGCACGACCGCACCCTCGCCGCGAAGTACCGTGCGAACTGGGACGCGCATCGCGCGCACGCTGCCGCCTACACCCCGCGCTAGACTGCTCCACCGTCGCCGTCTTCAATCGTTCCATTTGAAGCGCCCGTTATAATCAAGCTATCCCGAACCTGTACACGCTGACCAAATACACCAGCTGGTTGACGCACGCGGGCTTTGGACAAATCGACACCGTGGACATCGCTCGCACTCGCCGCTGGTCATCGCGACGCGATCCTAAACGCCACTCCGCCACATTCCGCGCTACACTTCGAGCCACAGCGAGTGAGCGTGGCCTGAGCCGCGCTGATATAATGAAGCTTCCTATGACCCCGGATGCCTCATCCCCACGGGCGACACCCCATCACACGCAACCGACGCGGTCCTTCGCGAGGCGAGCCGTTGTCCTCGCCGCGGCGGCCTGGCTCATCGGCGGGTGGGCGACGACGGTCGGGCCGAAAGTGTCCGATCCCGAGATCGAGGCGGCCCGCCGCGAGCTGCAGGTCAAAAGCTTCCACCGCTTCATCGAGCAGCAGCGGCGCGTGTGGACGATCGGCCAGCGGCTGGTCAACGCGCTGCCGCCCGCGCAGCGGCCAAAGTCCGCGCCGGACTACGGCTTCATGGCGCAGGAGATCGACGGCGCGCTGCGCGCGGCCTTCGGCTATCCCAACACGCTTAAGCGAGGCGTGGCCGTGACGCTGGAGATGGCTGACGGGCCGGCGGCCAAGGCCGGGTTGCGCGCGGGCGATGTGCTGCGGTCGGTCGATGGGCAGGACGCGTCGTCGATCAGGCGTCTGGTGGCGTTGTTGTCCGACCGCAAGGCCGGACAGACGCTGGCCGTGCGGCTGTTGCGCGGCGAGGCGGAGCTGGACATTCCGCTGACGGTGGGCGAGCAGCCAGGCGATATCGAGTTTCTCGTGGCGCACGATCAAAGCGTCAACGCGTGGACCGATGGGCACGTGGTGATCATCACCAGCGGCATGCTGCGGTTCGTCGAGTCGGACGACGAAGTCGCCGTGGTGCTCGGCCACGAGCTGGCGCACATCACCGAAGGCCATCGCAACCGCGAGATGGCGACCGGGCTTTTGGCGACGATCGTCGGCGGCGTCGCGGGCCTGGCCACGGATTTGCTGCCTGGACCGTCGCTGCGCGGCGGCATGATGCAGGCGGGCCTGTCGCGCGAGTTCGAGCGCGAGGCCGATTACAAAGGGCTGCTGCATACGTTTCGAGCCGGGTATGACGTGCGCGCCGGCATCGATGTGTGGGAGCGGTTCGGGACTGAGATTCCCGAGTCGTTGCTTCAGCATTTGAACAGCACGCATCCATCATCGCCGGAGCGCATGGTGCGCTTGCGCAAGATCGCGGCGTCGCTGAAAGACCGCGGCCTGGACGCGACGATCGCCGAGTACGAGCCCGCGCGGAACACGTCGACCACGCCGGCGGCACTTCAGGGCACACCACCCGCCTTAGACGTCGGTGCTCCGTGACCATCCTTTCCAACACCGCTCGCATGACTCGAACGCCGACCGCGGTGATCTTGTTCCTGCTGCTGGCCTCGCGTGCCTTCGCGGCCTCGGACACGGACATCGGCTCCGAGAATCAGCGTCTGCGCCGTCCGCCAGTGCTGGACGTGCCTCGGCGTCCGATGATCCCCGTCGAGCTGCCGCCCGAAGGCGAGCTGCCGCCGGCCGCGGCGGACGCGACACCGATTCCAGTGACGCGCGTCGCCGTGGAAGGCGCGACGCTAATGCCCGAGCCCGCGCAGCGATCGATCACCGCCACGCTTGAGGGGCGCACCGCGACGCTGCAAGAGCTGCGCAACGCGGCGCGCGACATCACCCGATGGTACCGCGGCCATGGCTACGTCACCTCGCGAGCGCTGGTGCCGGCGCAATCGGTTGATGGAGGCATCGTCCGCGTGCGAGTCCTTGAGGGCAAGCTCGGCCGCATCCGGTTCGAGGGCCAGCGCTACATCAGCGAGCCGCGTTTGCGCCGCAGCGTCGAGATCCAGCCCGGCCAGATCCTGCGCATGGCGGAGCTCGAGCGAACGTTGGCCGCGTTGAATCGACATACCGACCGCACCGTCCGCTTGGTCCTGGCCCCGGGAACGGCACCCGAGACCACGGACCTGATCTTCCAAGTGACGGATCGCCTGCCGGTGCACGCCAGCTACGGCGTCGACACGCTCGGCACCAAGACGACGGGGCAGGTCCGCCAAAGCGTGCGCGTGGCGCATCGCAATCTCACCGGCCACGACGATGAGCTGTCGGCGTTTGGCATTGTGAGCGAGTTCGGCGGGCTGCGCGGCGGCACGCTCGGCTACACACGGCCGCTGACCGCGTCGGGTGTTGCGGCCAGCTTCGACGTCAGCGCGATCCAATCCTCCGTGGGCGGCAACCTGAAGTCGCTGCTGGCCCATGGCAGCGCCGTCACGCTCAGTCCCGGCCTGGTGATTCCGCTGATCCAGCGCAGCCAATGGGAGCTGCAGTCGAGCTTCGGCCTGGACCTCTCGCGTGTCCGCACCCGCCAAGACGAGGTGATCACCTCCAAGGATGATCTGCGCGTGCTGCGCATGGGCTCGGAGTGGCTGGGGCAGGATCGCTGGGGACGCAGTTGGCTGAGTCCTGAACTGCGGGTCGGCCTCGGGAATTTCCTCGGCGGGTCGCACGGCGAAGACCTCGCCG
>OBEQ012762464.1_pt1 | contig 13905 bp, 15 predicted proteins | sample 1670901 | NCBI WGS metagenome assembly OBEQ01 (sample SAMEA104232315, study PRJEB22302) | groundwater metagenome | biome: forest; feature: aquifer; material: groundwater | place: USA | collected 2011-08-07 | depth 5.4 m
ATGAAAAAGAAATTAAAAAAACTACAAAACTATTTATGTGTAAACCAGAAAAATAATTCATTATTTTCTTTTTTATCTAATTTGCAGAAACCAAATCGTTCAAGTTGACAAACTGTTTCTTGAGAAAGATGCATAAGATCCATTTCACCATACCCTTTGCAGACCGTTTTATCGGGAAGAAGAACTTCTATTTTTGTAACAATTCCTTGAGGAAGATAATGCATTATCTTTTTTCCTTTTTCTTTAAAGTTTTTATAGTCTATTGAATCAAAAAGATATTTTCCTTTTTCTTTTCGAAAATTTATACAGTCCATAAGTCTATACAACTCACCATTGGCAAGTTCATCGACATCTTTTTTCGCAAGATAAAATTTTTCATGTGTGTGAAACTTTCGAACGCCTCTTTCAGGAAATTCAGGATGTACATGCAGTTCCACATCTCTTTCAGGAGCATTATGAATAGTTATTTCAACAGGATTCTCAACAAAAAAATATCTATTTGCAGTTTTGTCAACATATTTTTTATTTGCAGTGTAAAGTGCATCCCACGTAATAGTTGATTCTGTTTTGGTAATACCAGTCGTTAGTAAAAAGTCCTTAATTGCTTCGGGTAAAAATCCTCTTCTCTTCAATGCAACAAGTGTAGTAAGCGAGGGATCATCCCACCCTACTAGTTCTTTATTTTTTATTTTTTCCCTAATAATTCGTCCTGATGACTCAACACCAACTAAATTAAACCTTGCAAATTCATAGGTTTGAGTAATTGGAAAACCTAATAATCTTTGAATATATTTTTGCAATTCACTCCTGAGTTCAAACTCTTTTGAACGCAAACGATGTGTTATTTTTTGCAAACTGTCCATAATTGTTGTTTCAAAATCATATGTCGGCCAGACAACATAGGTTGTTCCAAGTCTTGGATGCGTTTCATTAATAATGCGAAAAATTGCAGGATCTCTCATTGTTGTATTTTGATGTTTTAAATCAATTTTGAGACGGAGAAGCATACTTCCTTCTTCTGCTGCAGTCATTTCATACCAGAGTTTTAAATTTCGTTCAGGTTCATGATCTCTATGTTCGCAGGGAATACCACTAAATCTATTCTTGCGAATTTTTTCAAGTTCACACATACACATATACGCATTGCCTTTGATAATTAATTGCTCTGCAAGTTCATAGAATTTTTCCATGTGATCAGATGCGTACTCGAGTGACTCATGAGTAATTCCAAGCCATGCAATATCTTTTAACATAAGACCATAAAACTGTTTTTTTACAAGCTTTGGATTGGTATCATCAAAGCGCAATACAAATGTTCCGCCAAACTGTTTTGCGAGGAGAAAATTTAAGACCATTGCTTTTGCATGACCTATGTGAATATACTTACTGGGTTCAGGAGGAAATGTTGTTATAATTTTTTCTCCTTCTTTAATTTCAAAAAAAGAAAACATATCACGTTCTTCTTGTTTCTTTTTTTCCAGAAGTTCTGGTGCAAGAGAAAGAAGCATTTCTTTTTGTTCATCAATTGATTTTTCTTCAAGATCCATCATACAATTTCGAATCTCTTTTTGAAGTTCACCAATCTTGTCTTTCCAAACAGGATTCTCACTTACAATCTTCCCAACAATTGCACCAACATTAGGTTTTCCGTTAAACTTCACAGAATTCTGCAAAACAAACTTAAGGATGGTTTCATCAGTCATAAGAAGAGAAGAAAAAAGGATTGTTTAAAAAGATTGTTAAAACGAATTGTCTGTGAAACAAAAGAGAACACATAAACCTATTAAAACCTCAACGTTTATAAATCCCTTTTTATTATAGATACAAAGTGAGGTTTAAAAAAGAGGAAACATGGGACGAACAATGATTGGTATCATAAACTTCTCAGGTCTCTATGATTGGGGTAAACTACATAAAACAATTCTCGGATGGATTAAAGATCACAAATATGATACAGATGATAGAAAATATGAATATGCCGTAAAACAATTCGGCGAAGAGATTGAATGGAGTATTTTTGGTACAAGAAAATTAAATGAATATGCGAAATATGGGATTAATGTTGAACTCAAAATAAAAGATCAAACACAAGTTGAAGTTGTCGAAGAAGGAAATAAAAAAAAAATGGACAAAGGCAGAATTGAAATAAAAGTATTTGCTGATTTTGATTTAGACTATGCAAAAATGTTTAAGAAAACAAAAGGTATGCAAAAAATTGGAAAATTTTTAAACAACCATATCTTCGGCGGCGGCTTAAAAGATGCAGGCATTTGGGAGGGCGACTTATATTATGAAGTCTATCGCCTATTTTTAGACATAAAAAAGAATCTAAATATGGAAACGGCATATTCGGCGTATTGATGTAATAGGATAAAACCTATAAGAAAAATAAATAAACACACAAGAAAAAATAAAAATAACTACATAAAAAAATAAAACGAAAAAGAGAAATAAAAACTCGAAAAAATAAATAGAACAAAACCTAAAAACCGAATACAAAAAATTAAAAAATAAATAAAAGAAATCAAAAACCCAATCGCAGCAGAGCTGCGGGGTATGCGAAAAAATTTGATGACGATTGGGTTTTTGGTGTTCAATCTGTACAATTATTCGTAACAGAGTTACGGGGTATTGACCCAGATTGAACAATCAAAAAGGATACATAAAAAAGAGATGATCAAAATAATAAAAGAGGAAATCTATGCCTGAATATAAGATGCTCGTCGACGGATTAACCGTAAGTTATGAAGGTCTCTTTGAAATAAAAGAGCTCTATAAACTTCTTGAAGATTGGTTTAAAGAAAATAAATATGAAAAAAAAGAAACCTTAAACCAAGAGATTGTAAAAGAAGATAAAAAACAACTCTTTTTAGTTCTTGAACCATTCAAAAGTGTTTCTGACTATCATGAATATCGCCTGCAAATACGTATTGCAGCAGGAGACTTAAAAGAAGTAGAAGTTGAAAAAGATGGTGTTAAAATGCGCATGCAAAAAGGAAATGTTTCTGTTGTCATTAATGCATTTCTTGTCAGCGATAAAGAAATGCGCTGGGCGCATAGACCACTCTTCTTTTTCATGCGCGTTCTTATTGACAAATTTATTTACAAAATGTATGTTGACAGATTCGAAGCAGGTCTTAAAAATGAAATAACCAATCTGCACACAACAATTAAGTCATTCTTGAATTTGTACAGGTATAAATAATTCCAAGAATTCTGTTTATCCTTCGAAGAATAATTGTTTCGTAATAATTCTTTCCAGTCATCGCACTCATTCTTTCATTTAATGCGTCAAAAGATGGTAAAGTAAATGATTGATTAAGAAGATGAGTTTTTTCAATTATTTTTTTTGTTTCTTCTGAAATTGACTGTTTATTATTATGCGCATATTTAAGTTCATCACCAATACTCTCTAACTCATGTACTAACTGCGTATATGCAACAATGTTTTTAAATGCAGAATGTCCTTCTTTTACTAAAAGTCTTTGACAATAATTTGCAATTTTATTTAAGTTTTTATCCAAGTTTTTAAGACTCTGTTCATCTTTCTCATCAGCGAGTTGTTTGACAATAAAAAAAGATCTATTAATTAATGTTTGAAAGTCTTCAGAAGATTGTTTTGCAACATCTTTAATAATACACTTCTCTTTATTTTGTTCGATTATTTCAAAACCTATACATCTTGTTTCAATAAACTCACTTATCTTATTAATTACTTGCGCAGATGCATTCAAGATAAGTATCTGATCTGTTCCTCTTTTGTATTCGAGTTGCAGTATCCGCAGAAGAGATTTTGGAACTTCTTTTGCATTAAGAGTAATTGTTGTTTTTTCTTTCTGAAAAGGTTTTATTATGACTGTGTCATTTACAACATCTGTATCCACTTTTCTTTTTTTATCGAGTTCATATTTTCTTACCCATTCAATAGGAAGTGTTACAACATAGGATTTTCTTTTCTTTGGTCCAAGTGCGATAAGCTGTTTTTCCATATTTTACATTCTACATTTCTCTTTATTGACTATAAAATACCCTTTTCTTTAAGAATCTTTTGCTTGTTTTAGTGTGTTATATAGTTATTTATTTGTTATAATGAAGAATATATGTAACTGGAATGTATCCTTTATTTTGAAGATGAGAAGAAAAAAAAGAAAAAGACTGAGAGAAAGAAGAAGAACAGAAGAAGAACAGAAGAAGAATAGAAAAAGAACAGAAAAAGAACAGAAAAAGAACAGAAAAAGAACAGAAAAAGAACAGAAAAAGAACAGAAGAAGAACAGAAGAAGAACAGAAGAAGAACAGAAGAAGAACAGAAAAAGAACAGAAGAAAAAATAAGGCAAAAAATAAGAAAAAAAATCAAAGAAACAACGAAATAAGAAACAAACGGGGCGGTATACATGACACAAAAAGAATTGCATGAAATAATCTATGTATGTTGGGAAGAAGTCGAAAGAAATTGGGGAGAAAGACCAGATGGTTGTTCATTACATATGAACGTTGCAGATGCAAAAGTCTTTGAAACAAACTTTTATGAAAGTCTGCCTGAAAAGCACAAGTATTATGGAAATACAACAGGAAAATTACCGGAAGAATATGATCGTCCTGCAGGAAAACCTGTGAAAGTGTATGTGACAGAAGATTTATACTGCAAAATAAACGCATCTGAAAATGGAATAAGACTTTGGAAGAATCAGGAAACAGCAGCCTATCAATCGAAAGATTTAGTTTATGGAACAGAACGTAGTGGATGGCTTGTAAATGAAAATAAATAACTAAATAATTTTTTGTTTGTGAGAATATGCAAATAGAACAAAATAAAAAGGAGGTATTCGTTTTAATAACTTTTTTTCGAGTGTATAAGAAATAGTTCAATAACTATTTTTAATAAACGTTTCAATAATTATTCTCGAATTTTGTATCTTTTAACAGGACGCAAATGAGACTGTACATCTTTTGTTGTCATCCATTTACCCGGCAAAAGTTCGCTTACAAATATTTTATTTATTTTAAATTGAACGTCTTTATTTATTAGTGCCTGAAGAGCGTCATCTTTTGAATAGTATATTTCTTTTGTAATTTCAAGATTGCTTTGAAAACCCCATTTGCCCGATGGACCTTGATATACTGTTACGGCATGTCCCTCTCCGACTTTTGGATCGAAATCGAATAAGAACACTTTATATCCTGTTTTTCCTGTGAAGAATGCAGCAAAATGAACTGCAAGTTCATCACATACACCATGCCTCAGATTATGTGTTCGCAGAGGTGATCCATAAAATAAATTTCCATCAACATCAAATTCTCGTCTCTCTTTTTTTGGAGCACTTTTATAAGTATAAGATTTTCCTTTTACTTCATAGATATACCCATCTGCAGGGTAATAAATATATCTCCTATTTCGAATAGCTTCGTATGTTTTTATATTTGGAACAAGTGAAATTAATTCTTGAAATTCAGTTCCAGAAAGTTTTTGTTTTTGAACAAGAGTTTCAAGTCTACTCCCTTCAGGAATAGGATCTTTTTTTTGTATAGACTTTGGTTTCTCAATATCTTTTGGAATCTCTCGAGGAATTTCTCGCTTTTTTAGATGATCAAGTGTATAATATTCAGGTGAGATAGGGTCTTCAGGATCAAGAATTTTTTTGTGAACAAGAGGTTCAGGCATTGGTAAAGGAACAATAACAACAGTACGTTTTGGAAATCTTGGAAGAGGTAGATACGATTCTGGAATAGGAATTTCTGTTACAGATAATTTTTCTGTTTTCAAAGGTAAATCAAAATCCTCATTAAAAACTTCAGCGCGCAATTGATTCCATTGTTTTTGTGCTTCATCCTCTCTCTTTTTGAAATTCTCCTCTGCTTTTTTTTGCATATCTATCCATTGTTTATTCGCTTCTATCTGCATACGTAAAAGTATATCTTCTTGACTTGCTGGCGGAGCAGTCGTACTCGTAAGTGAAAGAATTGTTCCGATGCGTAAAAGTATTTGTTCGAGCATTTACCATTAAAAAGTGAGTAAATATTTAAAGTTTTTGGTAGAAAACATCAATAAAAGCTAAACGAAGAGAGTTTGAGAGTATCAATATGAGAACGAACAATAGAAAGGAATATTTAGATTTTAAAAAGAAATGTAGTGAAATACATTCTTAATTTTTTCCCATTTATCTAAAAGTCATTCCTATTTTATAATCATCAAATTCAGTTTGTGATACCTCAATATCGCGAACTAGTTTATCTTCATCTGCAATACGCAAAATATACTTACTTGGTTCATAACATGTACCAAGAGCAAATTTGCTTGACACAAGTCTTGTCTTTCTCATACAAGAATATGCATGTGAAGAAATCTTTTTTTTATCAAAGACAATACTATTTGAAGAATAACTTTCAATTGCAAATACTGCAAGTCCTGCCATTATCAATTTTGTAACAATGCTCATAAAAAAGAAGAAAGAAGAATAAGTCTTTAGAACTTCTGCCGTGTATATACGGGATGAAAGAAAAAAATAAAGGCGTTTAGATTATTTTTTGAGCAAACGTGTGTATCATAATTATTTATTATCTCCTTTCTATATGTGACAACTCTTTATTCCTTTCTTTTGATAATATTTCTGGTGATATTCTTCTGCAGGATAAAATTTTTTTGCAACTTCAATAACAGTAACAATTGGTTTACTATATTTTTTACTTTTTTCTAATTCATTCTTTGATTCTTGCGCAATTTTCTCTTGCTCTTTTGTGTGAAAGAAGATAACTGATCTATATTGTGTTCCAACATTTGGACCATCTTTGTTAAGCGTTGTTGGATTGTGATTATTCCAAAAGACTTGAAGAAGATCTTCATACGTTACAATCGCAGAATCATAGATTACTTGTACAACTTCAGCATGTTCTGTTGTATCTGAACAAACCTCTTCATAGGTTGGATTTTTTATTTTTCCACCCATATAACCTACGATTGTTTTTATAACTCCTCTTGTTTGCATGAATGCATTTTCTATTCCCCAAAAACAACCTGCACCAAAGGTTGCAGCAGAAAGATTATTTTTTTGTTTTTTCATAAGCGTGTAATTTTTTATAAGATAATATTCGGTTTTATGTTGCCGTAATTTTTTGTTTGTTCTTTTGAAAAAATTGTTCTATTAATTTCTGATACGCTTTTTCAATTTGTGCATGTGTCTCAGGAAAACTTCTTGATGTATCAATAATATATCCACCACTTGCAAGTATGCGTCTTGTTTTTTCTGTTTGAGATAATTGTCCCGAATACTTCATTCGTTCTTCTGCCTCATTTATTGAAATATTCACCCGTTCAGCAATACGTATCTTTCGAATTTCATCAGGACAATAAAGAAGAAAAATAATATCAACATGCGAATCCCATTTTGCTTCGTAAAGCATTGCTGCTTCAATACATACTATTCCCTTGTATAATTTTTTTCGTTTATCAAGTTCGCTTGTTAATTTCGGCCATACAATCTCATCTAATCTTTTTTTATTTTTCTGTTGCGTTTCTGTTTTTCCCCAAACAAGTGTTCGCAAATAATCTCTATTTACTACGCCGTCAATTACTGTTTCTTTCCCAAACTCCTGAATCAATTCTTGCTTAAGTTTTTCATCAGTGGAATAAAGTTCATGCGCAACTTTATCCATATCAATACAGCTTGATCCAAGTTCGACAAGTTTTCGTAATGCTGTCGACTTTCCACTTCCCATGTTTCCCGTAATTCCAATCACTAATCGATCTACTGACATAATTATCCAGAACAAAGAAAGATATTTAAAACTTGCGAGAATAAGTATTTTTAAGACTTTTTGATATATTTTTAAATTCCTTCTTAAAAATTATATAATTCACTTCTTTATTTTTTTGATTTTAAACTACTTTAAATTATTTTCAACTATCTTCAACTATTTTCTTTATTTCTTTCTAAATTTCTCTTTTATTTTTTCTTTTATTTTTTCATGCAATTTCAGAACTGCAGGAGAAACCTTCTTTTCAAGTTTTTCAGCGTGTTTTTCAACAAGTTCCTTTCCTGCAATAATTTTTTTCTGCCAGAGTGTTGAGTAGTATCCCATGACAAGATCAAGGTCTTTAATTGATGCACCGTACGATTCTAAGAACACTTGTGTAAAAATATCTTGTTTTGCAGGAATAAGAGGTGTTTCATCTGCATATCCAAGGGTAATAATTGCCTGCGGTCTTACACTGTCTGGAATTTTTAGAGTTGCTTTTAACATTTCTTCTTCAAATGCGCCAACCCAGCATGCGCTTATTCCTATCGCATGCGCAGCAAGAAGCATGTTTTGAATTGCTGCAGCACAACTTTGTACAGAATATAATTTTTCTCCCCTAATCCCATAATATTGTTTTTGTCTGTCAGGAACATCAATAACAACAATTATTGCAGACGCTGTTTCAATCCAATACTGCTGAAGTGCAGCTTCAGCAATTTTTCTTTTTGTTTCTTTATTTCGCACAACAACAAATCGCCAGTTTTGAATACTCCCTGCAGAAGGAGCACTTCTTCCTGCTTCTAAAACATCAACAATTTTATCCCAAGAAACTTGTATGTCTGCATACTTTCTCACCGATCTTCTTGAAAAGATACATTCAAAAACGTCCATAGAGATATTTAAAGAAATGGGGTTTATAAATGTTGTTGTCGATAAGGTAAAAAATGAGATTGAATTCATATGTGGCGGGTTATTTCATGATTTCTCCTTCTTGAAAAATAATTTAGAGCATTATCAATAAAACAATAGGTTGATTTTTGAAAAAAAGAAAAAAACAAACAATCAAAAACCCAATCATAGCAAAGTTGCGGAATATGCGATGATTTGAAATATAAACAATTGGGTTTTTGATATTCTAAAATGATAACCCCTGAAAATTTAAGTAATTCTTTTTCTACAACGGCAACATTTTTATTAGATTGTATGACTGTTCTAAAAGCAAGATATAAAATAGATTAATTTCCCAATCGATACTCATATAAACAAATTCTCTTTCTTTTTTCTTATGCAATATAGCGAACTTGTAACTGTATATGAACAATTGTATAAGACAAAAAAACGTCTTGAAAAAACGCAGTGTCTCTCTGAATTTTTCACACGCATTTCTACTGAAGAAATGGAGAGAATTCTTATTCTGTTACAAGGAAGAGTTTTTCCTCAGTATGATACACAAAAAATAGGTGTTGCTGCTCGTTTGGTATTAAAAGCAATTTCAGCAAGTACAGGAATTTCTGTCGAAGAACTTGAAAATAACTGGAGAGATATTGGTGACTTAGGAGAAGTATGTGCAAAAGCAATTCAAAGAAAAAAACAAGTAACACTTGCAGTTGTTGAACTTACAACTGATAAAGTATTTGAAAATATTCAAAAGCTTGCGCTTATGGAAGGAGCGGGAACAGTCGATAGAAAAGTAGGACTTATTGCAGAATTATTAACCAGCGCAAAACCTGCCGAAGCAAAGTATATTGTTCGAACACTTCTCGAAGATTTACGTGTCGGTCTTGGAGAAGGAACTTTGCGTGATGCAATTGTATGGGCTTTTTTTGGAAATCTTATTGGACTCTCTTATGACAAAGAAAAAAACGAACTTGTACTACGTGATGATAATAGAATTCTCTATGAAAAATATAGTATCATCGTACAAGAAGCGCAGGATATTTCAAATGATTTTGCATTCGTTGCAAACATTGCAAAAATGCAAGGTGAAGAAGGATTAAAAAAAATAGCTCTTGTTGTAGGAAGACCAGTAAAAGTTATGCTTGCACAAAAAGTAAAAACCATACAAGAAGGATTTGACACAGTCGGAAAACCTGCTGCTGTTGAATATAAATATGATGGATTTCGCATGCTCATTCATAAAGATAAAGGAATTCTTCGATTGTATACAAGAAAACTTGAAGACGTTACAACACAATTTCCTGACGTTGTTTCCTTTGTTACAGAACATGTATGGGGAGACTCATACATCATTGATTGCGAAGCAGTTGGGTATTCATCAAAGAGCGGAAGATATCTTCCTTTTCAAGAAATATCCCAGCGTATCAGAAGAAAATATGATATTGTTAGAGTTGCAAAAGAGTTCCCTGTTGAAGTAAATATTTTTGATATTCTTTTTTATGAAGGAGATAATCTTCTTAAAACTCCTTTTTCTGAGAGAAGAAAAATACTTGAAAAACATGTAAAACAAGAAACAAAAAAAATTATTCTTGCAAAACAAATAATTACTGAAAGTGTTGAAGAGGCGCAAAATTTTTATAAAACTGCAACAGATGCAGGCAATGAAGGAGTCATGTTTAAAAATCTCGAAGCTCCCTATAAACCAGGTTCTCGAGTAGGTTTTATGGTAAAATTAAAACCTGTTATGGATATGCTTGACTTAGTTATTGTCGGCGCTGAATGGGGAGAAGGAAAAAGGTCAGGATGGCTGACAAGTTTTACTGTTGCATGCAGAGATGAAGAATCAAATGAACTAAAAGAAGTTGGAAAAGTTGCAACAGGATTAAAAGAAAAAGATGAAGAAGGGGTTTCGTTTAATCAATTAACAGAACTTCTAAAACCACTCGTTATTTCAGAAAAAGGAAAAGATATACGAGTAAAACCTGAAATTGTTATTGAAGTTTCTTATGAAGAAGTACAGCAATCAAAAGCATATGATTCTGGATTTGCATTACGATTTCCAAGATTTGCAAGACTGCGCAATATGGAGCGAAGTGTCGACGATATTAATACCATTACTGATGTTGAAGATTTATTTTATGGACAAAAGAAAAGATAGGTCAGATAGATTAAATACGTTAAACCAATCAAAACCCAATTACCTTTTTAAAGTAGTCAATTTTGAAACATTTATATAGTTCTTGCCTCTTTTCTTTTTATTATGTTAGGTCTTCCCACAAATCCAACTCCAGGACAAGAATTTTCTCTCTCAGTTGTTCAATATGTGTCAGGTCTTATTATTGCAACTGCACTTCTTGCAAGAGAAGACGATTCTTTTATCCGAACCGGTCCATTATCAAAAGCCATTATTAAAGAAAATCAAGATACTTCTTTAACAAAAATACTTCGAACAGATAAACGTATCGGTAAAGAATCTGTTGCACTTTTATTTAGGCGAGAAAATACAGATCTGATAAAACCATATCAACAAGAATTTCTTACTCAGGTTGGAAGTTATGACACAATTCATCAATTAGTTGTTTGGAATACAAAAGAAGGTCTTTCTTTTGATGAACAAAGAGATGTTATCTGCTATCTCTACGACGATTTTACAAAAGAACAACTACGTTATTCAATGGGTATTTCCCCTGTATGGTTTCAAGAAGAAAAAAATGTACAACCATCAGTTATGCATGCTCTTCCCAGCGATGTACTTTTTGAAGCAAATATGAAACCTAATAATCTTCCCGGACCAGCAGTTCGAGTTATCGACGGAAAACCTGTCGGAATTAATAATTCAAGCAGTTTTATTATTAACAAACTTCCACAAGGATCAGTCTACAGAGTTGCACCAAATAATCAAGTCATCTTAGGATACTCTGCAAAAACAAGTGCATATCATGAAGGGAAAAAATTATTTTAATGAAGGAAAAGATTATTCAAAAATAATATCACTTTCATAAAAATAGTTTAATTAAAAAATAGTTTAATTAAAAAATAGTTTAATTAAAAAATAGTTTATTATTGACTATTCACAACTATCATTAGTCACCTAAAAAAATAATTCAAAAAAAACGAGGAGGAAAACTTATGACAACAGCAGGATTTGATTTTGGAAAAACACTTACAAAAACAGTATGGAAAAAAGATAATGAATATATCTATACATCAACAGCAGATATTTCTCTTGATGACTTATTAAAAAAAGCAAAAGATGATAAGATTACAACAGTACATGCTGTTGGTGTCGGATATAATGATGTTCGCGAAAAATTGCAGGATTTTATTATCAAACAAAAAGAAGGAAATTCAGTAGATGTTGAACGAAGACTGCAAGCACAAGGTGTAAAAGAATATCTCTCAACTGAAAATCCTCTTCTCGAAAAATTTCTCGTAGTATCAGTCGGAACAGGAACATCTTACACATTTATGAATGGAAATCAAATTGATTTTTTTCCTATTGGAAACCCAATTGGCGGTGGAACTTTGTATGGCAGATTTCAGTTGCCTCTTGAATTTACAACCAAAAACTTTTCCGATGAAAAAAAATATGGAAAAGAAGAATTAGGAAGAGATATTGCTTCACGTTTCAAATTCGCAGCAGAACTTGCAGAACAAGGAACGCCGCAAGATATTTTACTTGAAGAAGCAATGCCTGAATACAAAGGAACTGTGTTTGGAAAAAAATTAATTCTTTCAAATGGTGCAAAACTGAAAAGATTCTCAAGTTTACAAGACATCTATGCAACTGATGTTCATGAGATTGCAACAACTATTTTACGAGATTTTTGGATGATGAGTTTTATGCCACAATATATTCCTCCAAAAGATATCATCTTTGTTGGAACAACTATTGCAAGACTACCTGCGCTTAGAAAGATGCTTGAAGATGGACAAGAACTTCTTTCTAAAAATTTTCATTTTCCAAAAAAAGCAGAATACATGCTTGCACTCGGAGCATATCATGCAACATTTTAATTGGAGATATAGTGAATGAGATACTTAATCTATCTTCCTATTGAAGAAAATCTGAAGAGCAAAATAGAGGAATATCAAAAAAATTTAGGAACATCTCTTTTAAAACTTCCATCGGCAGGTCTTCATTGCACTGTACGTGTAGCTTCGCTTAAAGAAATATATGAAAAAGAAATTACTGAAACACTTGCAAAAATTTCTCAAGAACCTTTTACACTCCGATGTGATAATCTCGCTCTTTTCGACGAAGAATCACTTGTTATAAAACTAGAAAATAATCAGATTATCAAACAATTTCATCGAACGCTTACACATCTATTAAGACCTTTTGTTGACTTTGAAAAAACAAGTCTTCTTCCTGAACAATATAAAGGAGATCAAGCGCGAGAAACACTTTTTAAAGCATTTGGTTCGCCCTATGTTCTCCAATTCTATAATCCTCATATAACAATTGGCACTGTGAAAAAAGATTTTTCTCTATCCTCAATTGATAAAAATAATTTTCATCATATTCCTTTTTCTGTTGATTCTTTTATCTTTTCAAAAAAAGAAGAAAGCATTTGGAAAAAAATCGAAGAATATGATTTGTAAATTAAAAAAATAAATCAAAATCCCAACTTTTCTTTCACTAAAATAAGTGTTGTTCGTCCTTGAAACATTTCACTTTCAATAATGACCCATTTTCCAATCCGACTATGCATGCCGTATGCAGCTTGGGCTCGTGCATCTTCTAAGGGAAGTACATACTCGCGCACTCGTTTCATTGCAGATTCAAGATTCGGTGCAATCTTTTGAATTCCTGCAACAAGAATAAGATGTTTTGCAGCAAATGGATATGCTGTAACTCTTGAACCTGATGCATCACAACTTACAAGTTCTCCATTTTCACTTATTGCATTAACGCTACCAAGAAAATATTCTGCACTTGTTGTGCTTCGACGTAAATCTCCTTGTTTTGCAGGATCTTTTTCTTGAAAGAGTGATTCATGCAAATTTTTCCAACCATGCGTATTACTTTTGAGATAATCAGTAAAACCTATTTCATTTAATGTTGTACTTGAACCATTCATAACTTCTGCACCTTTAGGAATAAGTTCTTTAATTTTTATAAGCGCTTCCTCTCGAGAATTTACAAGAATTACGTGTACTCCTCTTTGTTCAATAGATTCTTTTGTTCTTTGTATTGTTTGTTCACTGGGTATGTCTGACTGATTCATAGTTCCTCCATAATAACTGTTATTTTTTTGTTTTTGAAATATA
>OBEQ011243057.1_pt1 | contig 13903 bp, 5 predicted proteins | sample 1670901 | NCBI WGS metagenome assembly OBEQ01 (sample SAMEA104232315, study PRJEB22302) | groundwater metagenome | biome: forest; feature: aquifer; material: groundwater | place: USA | collected 2011-08-07 | depth 5.4 m
ACGAATGGTTCAACGGGCGGCTATAATAGCGCTATTGGTTATCAAGCCCTCAAGGCAAATACGTCGGGATTTCATAATCAAGCAATCGGAGGATCCGCGCTTCAGTCAAATACGACTGGCTCAGAAAATACTGCTATCGGTTTTGGTGCTCTTGAACTCAACTCGACTGGCAGCAACAACACAGCAATCGGACCTGGTGCGCTGTTTTGGAACGATCTCGGCTCGGATAATATTGCATTGGGTCAAGATGCAATCAGCTTTAACGGTTCCGGATCAAGAAACATCGGACTTGGGACTCGGGCAATGTTCAATGGAGCCGGTTACAACAATGTCGCAATGGGTTATCAGGCGCTTCAAGCGGGTACTGCGTCGAACAACACCGCAATTGGTTTTCAGTCGTTGCAGAATAGTGACCTCACGAGCGGGAGTAGTACCGCACTTGGGGCCAATTCCGGTGCATCCAACACCACAGGCGGTTACAATCTTTTCCTGGGAACCAACGCCGGGTATCGAGAGCAGGGTCTTACGGGTATCAACACAGGGCCGGTTACTTCCGCCGCACTCTTCAATGCCACTGCGATCGGCTCGAATGCACAGGTGACGCGCGGAAACACCATGGTGCTCGGTGGTGCCGCAAACGGCATCTATACTGCGGACATCGTGATCGGCACAACTTCTCCGTGGGCAAAACTTTCTATCCAGAATGCCTACGGCACTACCTCACCACTCTTTGATATTGCAACGACAACGAACAGTAACGGCTCCGCGACCTCGTCGCTCTTCCGTGTGCTTGCGAACGGAAATGTCGGTGTCGGCACTTCCTCTCCGTTCCGTACTTTCTCGGCATCAGGTACCGCCATCTTTACCGCGACAACCACCATTGGTGCACCGGGATTCACCGGTTGGAATTCTGATCTTGTGATCGGCTACGGTTCGATATGCGTCGATAACGACGGAACATGTGCGCCGACAACAACGGGACAGATCAGTGCGCGCGGATATAATACGGGGGCGTCCGATATCGCCGAAAATTATTTCTCTACATCCAGTCTTGAAGCGGGAGATATCGTCATGCGCTCAGGCAGTACGACATTTGTTGAAACGGCGGACGAAGCATCACCGGAGCGCGTACTTGGTATTGTTTCCACCAAGCCGGGTGTGACTCTGGGTGCTGATATCGATAATGTTTTCTCGGGACTCCACCCTGTCGCACTCGCAGGTCGCGTTCCGGTCAAAGTCAATCTTCAAAATGGACCTATTCATGTGGGAGATCGCATCACGCTCTCGCACGAGAGAGGTATCGGTGCGAAAGCACTCGGCACTTCTGCCCTTGTTGTCGGTATCGCTCTAGAGGATTGGTCCGGTGATCCCGGTAACCTTGATACCGCACAAGCCGGCACCGTGCTCGCCTTCGTCTCGTTGAAGTACCAAGACTTAAGCGCACACATCAATGGCAGCGAGATCGATCTCACCTCCACCACAACCGGTGCACTGGTCCCACTCTTTGCGCTTGCTCCTGATGACAGCGAGGTCCGCTACCTTGCCAACCGTCCTTTTAACTTCTCCGGCCAGACACTCACGAACGTCAAAGCACTCTTCTCTGCAAGCGGGAAGTGGTCGCTTAATGAAAACGGAGATCTCATTGTCGAGAATGTAACGGCAAAGAATGTAAATGCGACAGAAAAGCTCAAGGTTGGCTCACCTGAAAATCGCACAGGCGTCACACTCTATGATGAAACAGATGGAGCACCCTACTGTATCAAGATGGTCGCCGGTGTTCTTGCAAGTGTTGCGGGTGAGTGTGGAGCACCGGCAAGTCCATCGCCCGTACCTCCGCCACCCCCGCCTTCTCCCGCACCAACACCAACACCTGAGCCACCACCCGGAGGTCCTCCCGCTGCACCTCCACCACCACCTCCCGCCCCAGAACCTCCACCCGACGACGGTGGCACGGGTAGTAGCACCCCGCCAAACCCCTAGCAACCCAAATATCAAGGACCGTCCTTCACATTTGAGAGCGACTTAATGTAATTATGCAAAACAAAAAATCACTCTATATTATAGGTTTCGCAATCGTTGTCATCGCCGGTGTTTTCTTTCTGAAAAAAACACCAACTGCTGATCTTTCTTTTTCACCAAAAACTGAAGTCGCAACAACTACGCCTGCTCAAACAGATGTAAACGACGGGCGATATATAAACCCCAACTACGCATTCTCGTTCATACCACCGAAGGGCTTTACAGTGTCCTCGTTTGGTGACACAGATCAAAGCGGTACGCCGGTGACAACGGTTCTTATCCAAGAGGAGTCCTTGTACAAAAAGGGTGCGCAGATACTCATATCGGCATGGGATGAACGGGAGAGTGCTCTTACTCCGGAGCGTATCCACCACGATATTCCCAGTATGCATATGGAGGATGTTTCAACGCGCAATATCGTTAACATCGGCACAGTGGTAGAATTTACGAGTGACAACCCCGACTTCGCAGGCAAAAGCCGCGAAATCTGGTTTGTCGCGCACGACGATCTTTATCAGATGAGCACATATGCAGAAAACGAGGCGCTCGTCGATGGCATACTTTCAACATGGGACTTTCAGCAATAATAAATATAAAAAACGAGCGGAAGGTATCAACGAAGTTGTCTATCTTTGCATTTTTTCTATTCACTATTTTCTCTTTTCTGCCTTCTGTGGCTTTTGCTGTGACACTCCAGAAACCTTCCAACTATTTAGGAACCATCGGCTATTGGACGTTCGACGGCAAGGACACCAACTGGCAAAGCAATACCACGAATGATATTTCAGGCGGTGGCAACAACGGCGTCATGACCAACATGTCCACGAGCACGAGCCCTACAATAGGAAAATTTGGTCAGGCATTAAGTTTTGATGATTCGGATGATTATGTAAGCATCGCTGATGCAAATCCGCTTGATGTAACGGATAACGATTCGCTCACGATCACCGGATGGTTCAATCGCGCTACCTTCAATAATATTGATGCGTTGTTGTTCAAGAGGAATGGCGTCCTTCCCGGGTTTCGCGGATATGGTGTTTATATTCGAGCGTCGGATGAGATGACCTTTGAGGTATCGGATGGGACCAATGAGTACAGTCTTGATTCGAATACACTTTTCACTGCGCCTGGTTGGAATCATTTTGCTATTGTCTGGGATCCCAATTCGGCAGCAAATACTGAGATCTATATAAATGGTGTCGCCGACAATGCTATTGATACCGGCACGATCTCGAGTGTCGGAGATCTTTCCAATGCCCTGATAGTTGCTATTGGTACACAGTCAGACGGAACGATCCCCTTTAGCGGCAAACTTGATGAATTTCGCATGTACAACCGCGCACTCTCACCCACTGAGATAGCCAGACTCTATCGTGCCGGTGCAGCAAAGATGCAAGCCTCACAAAATGCTCGCATGACGAGCGGTCTTGTCGGCATGTGGGATTTTAATGGTGCGAATATGAACTGGGGTGCGAACACCGTAACCGATGCCTCTGGAGGCGGAGATACTGGAACCATGTCCGGAATGTCTAAGAGTACCGCTCCTGTTGTGGGCAGGGTCGGTCAAGCCCTCAAATTCGACGGAGTCGATGATATTGTTACGGTTACAAGCGCTCTTGATGGGTATGCGAATATTTCAGTTTCCGCATGGGTATACTATGTTTCCTCTGCGGGAGCACAGCAATTTATTGTCGGAGAGGAAACGGTGTACAAGGTTGATATTGATGCTGCGGGTTGTGGGTGTTTTCGTTTCCTCACGGAAACCGGGAGTAACTGGGGGACGACGATACTTTCGTCGGCGACTACCCTAACCCCCAACACGTGGTATCACGTTGTCGCAACCTATGACGGGACGACAAAAAGATTGTATGTGAACGGCGTCCAGGATCCGAACACCGTCACCACGAGCGGCAGTATTACCAATGCGGGACTGTCTCCTACAATAGGAGCTCGAGGCGCTGGTCTTGACGAGTCGTCGGGTAAAATCGACGAAGTCCGCATCTATAACCGCGCGCTCTCTCCCGCGGAAATAAAACAACTCTATCTGATGGGTGGGTCAAATGACACCCGGTCCGGGAACTCGACAATCACGATGGGAGAGATGGCTATTCTTGGCACTGACGACTCCAATAATGCGGACCAGATAATAGCGCAACAAGCCACCACAACGATACCCGCAAACATTCAATCGCTTTCGTTCTATGTTTCAACGGCAGCGGGTAATCTTCGTCTTGGCGTTTACGATGCGACCGGCCCCGGCAGTGGCCCGGGCAATAAGCTTGCTGAGACGAATGGGTTTGTTCCTGTTGTCGGCTGGAATACGGTTTCGGTTACTGCACCAGTTTACCTTCCTGCGGGAACATACTGGATCGCATTTCTTTCTGATAATAACGGCATGCATAACTGGATGGGAACTCCTGCACAGGCACGCTATTGCTACTATGGAACTGCCTACGCTGGCGGTCTGCCCGATCCTTTTTCCGCTTCACCCACATGTAATAATTTTCATGGGTCGTTCTATGCCACACTCACTGCATCAACGACAATAAGTTTGCCGGGCACCGGGAGTACACACGTGAATCATTCTCAAAACACGCGACTCACGAACGGCCTCGTCGGTATGTGGAGTTTCAATGGACAAGATACCGACTGGAGAACAAACACCGTAAGCGATGTCTCCGGCAACGGCAATACGGGCATGATGATCAACATGGCGACGCGCACCACTCCGGTTGCTGGCAAGGTTGGTCAGGCGTTTTCCTTGACTGGTACTCTCGATACGGTGCAAGTACCGACTCCTTCAGGGGTTCTCGGAATAACCGACGGTCTCACTATTGCTGCATGGGTATTCCTCCCTTCCGATTTGAGTTCAAGCGACTACCCTGGAATTTTGGCAAAAACTGACACACTCACTCTCTGGGACTACGATTACTATATTGCCCCCAGTGGTATTCCGACTTTTTATAGCGATTCACCTGGCATAACCCTCCCTGCGATTTCTGCTGTTGGTACAAATCAGTGGCACCATATCGTCGTCACTCATTCGGGGAGTACATTTACGTTTTATCTTGATGGGGGTTTCGATCGACAGACAACACAGGCTGGAACGTTTGCAAACAATTCCTTGCCGATCTGGATCGGTAATGATACTTCTGGCGCTGAAACTGGTGGAAAGCTCGACGAAGTCCGTGTCTACAACCGCGCACTTTCTGCGGCCGAAATCAAACAACTTTATCTCATGGGCAAATAGCCCAAAACTCTCCCAACTTGGACATCCGATGTCCAAGTGCTTTGCCCTGTGACTCCATCAGGAAGCACGCTTACGCAGATGGGGAAGTATAAAATACGAATCCTGGCTTTGCTATTTTTAGTTTGAACGAATACAAAGTTTCATATCCCCAACTTTGTCGTGCAACTTTCCCCAGCTCTCTATATAATAGAGTAATTGGAGGAATACTCGCCAAAGCGGGTGTTCCTTTTTTCGTTAAAATTGTCGTCGATCGTTCTTCATAAACAATGCACAGCCTCGGTAAAATTCATTTGGGTCACAGTTGCACAAAATATATTCAATTATTTTTGTGCACATTTGCGCTGTTCTTTCTTTTTGGTGCACACACCGCGCTCGCGGCAACAACGACGGTCACCTTTACAGCAAACGGTACGTGGACAGTACCGGCGAATGTCTATTCTATCTCTGTGGAAGCATGGGGTGGCGGGGGCGGCAGCGGTGGATCAAATGGCGCAACAGGCGGCGGCGGTGGTGGAGCCGGCGGTGCATATGCACGCACGCAGGTGAATGTGGTCCCTGGGACTACCTACACCGTAGTGGCGGGTGCCGGAGGAACTGCGGGCACGGCAACCGGAGGTGGTGGCACCGGAAAGGATTCAATGTTTTTTTCAAGCACCACACTGCTCGCGAAGGGCGGTGGTGGGGGAGGGGCGGGCACGAATGGCACGGCAGGAGCGACATCGTCAGGTTCAATAGGCACGACGATCTTTCAGGGTGGCAACGGATCGACAGGAGTAGCGGCAACGCGCTCGGGCGCGGGCGGCGGCGGCGCAGGTGACGCAGCGGTGGGTACTGCAGCCGTCACCACGACCGCAGGTTCGGGAGGCTCGGCCGGTGGTGGTAATGGTGCCACAGGTCGCACGACCGACGGAGTGGGTACTGCAGGGAACAATCTCGGTGGTGGTGCATCGGGTGGGTATCGCACTGGTGGAGTGAATCGCGCAGGTGCTGCAGGAGCGCGAGGGCAAGTGAATATTAGTTACACTCCCTCGTATCCGCTGATCACTCAAGAGGGATATATTTTTGAAAATGATGACAACACGAACACCAACGACGCAGATGCAAACACACAACAAGCGAGAGCGTCGACTTCGATCACGAGTGTGAAGAAAGGTGAGCGCATCGACATGCGCTTTCAGATCAAGAACACCGGGTCAACAACCCTCCAAGCTCCTCTCGGACTCTTCTATGATCGCAACGACGGCATTTGGACGAAGGTAAAGCAAAATGGAGTGGCGAGCACATCGGTGGGGAATTGCACGGATACGAATTGGGAGTGCGAAACGATTGAAACCACGAATGTCGATGGCGACTCCTCCCTCGCTGTTGATGCATCGGGGAATTTGTGGATGAGTTATGTTGCCGGCGGTTATCTTTATGTTGCCCGCCATGTTGGTTCTGGCGGTGTTGGATGTTCTAATTCAACCGCTTGGACTTGCACCTCAATTTACACATCAGGCAATATTCAATATCGTTCCTCGATCGCAATCGCCTCAGGCTCCACAACTCCTTGGATAAGCTATTTTGATTATACCGCAGGCGATCTTCTTGTTGCCCGCTATGTTGGTTCGGGCGGCACTGGCTGCGTTGATACAACGTGGACATGTACATCAGTGGACACAAATAACAGTGTTGGCGAAAATCCCTCCATTGCATTTCCTTCGGGCTCCACAACTCCTTGGATAAGTTATTATGATTTCACCAACACTGCCCTCCGTGTTGCACAATACGTTGGTTCAGGCGGTAGTGGTTGTGCCTCCTCCGCCTGGAAATGTACTACGGTAGATTCTGCAAATGACGTTGGGTGGTATAGTGGAATTGCTTTTGATGCATCGGGCACTCCCTGGGTGGGCTTTGATGATACGCTGTCTGCTCTTCGTGTTGCCCGCTACGTCGGCTCAGGCGGTACCGGCTGTGCATCTGCTGCATGGACATGTACTAGCCTTCCGTCCGGAGAAGGCGTTTTCCCTTCTGTCGCATTTGATCCGTCTGGCAATGCCTGGGTGAGTATGGGAGGTGACTTTGGGAGTAATGCACTCAGCGTGGCCCGCTATGTCGGCTCCGGAGGTACGGGTTGTTCGGACGCTGCATGGACATGTACATCTATTGACGATGGGGGAGATTGGTCTGGGTATCCTGTTGTCAATACCATCGCTTTTGATCCAGGTGGTAATGCGTGGATAAGCTATGTCGATACAAACCTTCATCTCTCCCGCCTTGCCCGCTACGTCGGCTCGGGTGGCACAGGGTGTTCTGATACAGTTGTTTGGACATGTACGACTATTAAAGATAGTCTTGGTGTTGGTCAATCCTCATCCCTTGTCTTCGACCCATCCGGTAATGCGTGGATGAGCTACACGCAGACAACAACCGTTCTCGGCATCGCCAAAATTGCACGTGCGGGAGAGATCGTTACCTCACCCTCCCTCGCGATCAGCATCGGCACCTCCACTTATCTCACTGCCACCTCCACTCGTGAGTCCCACGCCGACATGACCACAGTCACCGACACAACCAATCGCGATGATGCGGACTGCGTCACGAGTGGTGCGACATGGAGTAATGGTACCGTATTTCAATCAGAAGAAGGTTCGCTCCTCACTGCACTTCCTGCGGGTCCAGCCACTCCCACATGCACTGAAGTCTCGTTCACGATCGACACCTCGCAAGCCACACAAGGTCAGACCTACCGCTTTGCACTTGCGACGAAAGATGCACTCCGTCCCGACAAAGGTTTCTGGCGCGGGACTATTTCAGGAGCAAGCTCGACATTTCCCACCTTCACGATCGAGACGGCAACATCAACGCGCATCTCGAAGGACACTCAATTTTTCAGCAATGGTACTTGTACAAATGCGAATTGGAGCTGTTGGGAGATTGACCCCGGTTCCTATAACTCCCTCGCCTTTGATCCTGCGGGTAACGCGTGGCTGAGCTATTATGACAATAACACCCAGCTTCGCATCGCGCATTATGTTGGCATTGGTCATAGTGCTGAAGTGGGTTGCAGTGGCTCCGGTTGGAATTGCGGCGTTATAGACGCTACGAATGATGTTGGCTCTTACACCTTCCTCGCCTTCGACCATTCCGGAAACCCTTGGGTCAGTTATTACGATGCGACCAACCTTTATCTCCGTGTCGCCCGCTACGTCGGCTCAGGCGGTACCGGCTGCGCATCCACTGCGTGGACTTGCACTGCGGTGGATACGACGAATGATGTCGGCTCCTATTATACCTCCCTCGCTTTTGACTCCGTGGGCAATGCTTGGGTGAGTTACTACGATAACACCAATGGCAACCTCCGTGTCGCTCACTACGTTGGGTCCGGCGGTACTGGCTGTGCATCTGCTGCGTGGACTTGCACTGCGGTGGAGACGACGAACAATGTTGGCGATTACTCCTCCCTCGCCTTCGACCCCTCGGGCAATGCGTGGGTGAGCTATTATGATCAGACCAATAGTGACCTCCGTGTCGCCCACTACGTCGGCTCGGGTGGCTCCGGCTGCGCTGATGCCGCATGGACATGCACTGCGGTGGATACGACGAATATTGTTGGCTTCAACACATCCCTCGCCTTCGACCCCGCAGGCAATGCCTGGGTAAGCTATTTGGATAACACCAATGGCAAACTCCGCGTCGCCCGCTATGTCGGCTCGGGCGGCACGGGTTGCGCCGATGCTACGTGGACATGTACTGCGGTGGATACATTGGATGGCATTGGAGTTTTCTCCGCCTCCCTCGCCTTTGACTCCGTGGGCAATGCTTGGGTGAGCTATTATGATAATATTAACTTTGACCTCCGCGTCGCCCGCTACGTCGGCTCGGGCGGTAGTGGCTGCGTATCCGCCGCGTGGACATGTGTTGCCGTGGACACAACAAATGATGTGGGATCGTACACCTCCATCGCATTCGATTTATCGGGAACTCCTTGGGTAATATATCGGGATAACACAAATAGCAAGCTTCGCATTGCTAAACTCAGCCTTCCTCCTAATAAACTCTCTGCTACTTCAAGCATCGCATATTCCGGACGTTCGGCAGGTCATGGCGACTTGCGTTATCGTCTCGACTTGGGCAAGTCTCCGCGCACAGATGCGGATGGTACTTGTTCCTCCAACACGGACAAGAAAGGGTATTGTGCGATGACGGCAGATGATACCCATTATGACCAAATGGCTGCATATGCGTACGAGTATCCTGTATTTGCCGCCGCGTTTCGAAATGGCAACAACTCGGATAGTCCCACGGTTACGTGGGTGGGGAAGTCAAGCGCCGCACCATCCAGCATATATGACAGATTAAAAATGCAAATCTACCGTTTTGGTAGTACCAATGCTTGGGTGGACATGGCCTCAACGACCAACACATGTACTACTACCGGTGCCAATACCGATTGCACCATCGTGGGAGCAACATCGACGAACGTGGGCGAATATTATAATGCAGAGGGTACCGACTACTGGGTCAATGTACGCATTTACCAGGATTCATCAGATGGTGGCTTACTTACTCTCAAGGTCGATCGCCTTACTTTCGATCCTCCAGCGAGCCCGAACCTCACCCTCACGCACTACCGCTGGCGTGAAGATAACGGTGCGCAAAGTGCGGCAACTTATAGTGCAGCTGAAGACACTCCACTCACGAGCGCAAACAACATCTATAGAGGCGATCGTAAACGCCTTCGTATGCTCGTCAACAACGCAGGTAGTGCTGACGGCACCAACATCACCTATCGACTCGAATATGCATCATCGTCGTGCACATCGTGGCTCGCTGTTCCTTCGTACAATACACAAACATCACAAGAGTGGGTGATGGATCTCTCGCAGTGGGTTCCCGACGGAGCCGTGACGACGAATTCCTCAGGCCTCACCGACCCAGGAGGTCAATCCTTCGTCGCAGGACAGAGTCGTCTTCTTTCTAATCAGTCCACCGCACTCACACTCACCTCTACACAATTCACGGAGCTTGAGTACGCATTACGTTCTACCAGTATCGCGCAAACCAATCTCCTCTATTGTTTCCGCCTCACGAATGCCGGCTCCATCACTAACTTCACTTACACAGTGCAACCACAAATGACACTCAACCCCAACGCTCGTCCTCAAACAGGAGGAGGGGGGATAGATACGACCGGAAGCGGATCTTCACATACAGGCGGAAGTTCGGGTGGAGGCTCTGGCACCGAAGGGTCCGGCTCGGGTGGCTCGCACAGTGGTGGAGGCTCAGGCGGCGGCGGAGGGGATATGGGATGATTTACCTGGCGACCAAGTCGCCAGGTAGATGTTGAAGAGGTAATTCTTGCGTTTAATACATCCTGTGCTCAATCACAAGATACCCCTTTACGATTCAGAATATGGGCTCTATAATGCGCTCTATTATGTGGAGAAAACGATTTATTGCACTCATCCTTCTTCTTGCGGGGACAGGATTGGGTTACGGCGTTTACGCTGGGGAATATCATCCGCAAAGCCCTTTCGGGAAGTTTCCTTTTAAGTACGGCCTTGATATTCAGGGAGGTACCGAACTCACTTATCAGGCGGATACCTCAAAGATCGCGGCCGGTGACATCCGCGCGAACATGGATGCGCTGCGCGATGTCATTGAACGACGCGTCAATTTATTTGGTGTTTCAGAGCCTGTCGTGCAGACGGAAGAGGTGAACGCATTCTCGGGTAAGCCCGTTGAGCGTTTGATCGTTGAGCTTCCCGGTGTAACCGATATCAAGAAGGCGACAGACCTTATCGGTCAGACCCCGCTCCTGGAATTTAAGACCGAGCGCCCTGACGGTGCGGAAAAAACCGCGATCCAGGCTGCATACACAAAGGCACAGGATGCGCTCAAGAAGCCGGGTATCACCGAGGAAGAGAAGCAGCAGATCGTTACGAGCGACCCCATCCTCCAAGAAGACCCTCTGTATATTCCCACAAAACTCACCGGAGCATATCTCAAGAAAGCGACACTTGAATTCGATTCACGCACCAACGAACCGAAAATATTGCTCACGTTTACTGATGAGGGTCGCGCCATGTTTGCGTCGATCACAAAAGATAATGTAGGAAAGATCGTCGCGATCTATCTCGATGGGTCCCCGATCTCAACTCCGGTTGTGCGTGAGGCGATCCTCGATGGAAATGCCGAAATTTCCGGTAGTTTCGATGTTGCGAGTGCAAGAGAGTTGGTTGGACGCTTTAATTCAGGTGCGCTTCCTGTGCCGATCGCGCTCCTCTCAACGCAGACGGTCGGCGCAACGCTTGGTGAAAAAGCACTTCACTCAGGTGTTCGTGCGGGACTACTCGGCATCATTATCGTTTCGATCTTTCTTGTCATTTGGTACCGTTTGCCCGGTGTTGTTGCGGTGGTTGCGCTTGCGATCTATATCGCGCTCATGCTTACGGTCTTTAAATTGATCCCTGTTACTCTTACTGCGGCAGGTATTGCGGGTTTCATCCTCTCTATCGGTATGGCCGTCGATGCGAATATCCTTATATTTGAACGCATGAAAGAGGAGCTCAAGAAAGGGAAGGACATTGCGGATGCGATGCACGATGGATTTGCACGTGCCTGGCTTTCGATCCGTGATTCGAACATCTCGTCGATGATCTCAGCGGTGATTCTCTTTTGGTTTGGGACCTCTTTGGTGAAAGGTTTTGCGCTCACCCTCGGTCTCGGAGTACTCATCTCGATGTTCTCGGCAATCACTGTAACGCGCACTTTCCTTTATTCATTTGGAACGCATGGCCACGGCAAGGTTGTCCGCTTCTTCTTTGGCAGCGGCATCAAATAATACTGTACCACCATGTTTATCATCAAATATAAAAAATTCTTCTTTCTGTTCTCGACGCTAATCGTGTTTCTCTCGCTTGTCTCGATGGTGGCATATCGCCCATGGAATATTGGTATTGAGTTCACCGGCGGCTCCATCCTTGAAGTGGGATATCCGAGCGGTCGCCCCAATATTGATGACCTCAAGCAGAAACTTGATCTGCTGAAGTGGAGATCGGTACAAGTCCAGGCGGTTGGCGCTGATGGCTACATCATTCGCACTGAACCTCTCTCTGAGCCGGAGCGCCAGGCGCTCGTCGCCGCAGTTTCCGACAACGGTGCCACAAAAATAGAGGAACGTCGTTTTAACTCAATTGGTCCTACAATTGGCGCTGAACTTCGCAGCAAGGCAGGATGGGCGGTGCTTTGTGTGATCCTTGCGATTGTCCTCTATATCGCTTTCGCATTTCGGCACGTCTCGCAGCCTATTTCATCATGGGTGTATGGGCTTGTGGCGATTGTCGCACTCTTGCACGACGTGGTTATTCCCGCTGGCGTGTATGTGCTCCTTGGACACTATTTTCTTGATGTGCAGATCGACGTGCTCTTTATCACTGCCATACTCACCATCCTCGGTTTCTCGGTGCATGATACGATTGTCGTGTTTGACCGCACGCGTGAGAACTTAAAGTTGCGCACGTGGAAGGAGTTTGATGTAACGGTGGGCCATTCTGTCGAACAGACATTTGTCCGTTCGATCAACACCTCGCTTACTGTACTCCTTGTGATCCTTACGCTCTATTTTGTGGGAGGGGAGACCACCAAGAATTTCGCACTTACACTCGCGATCGGTATCACCACCGGAACCTACTCTTCGATATTTATCGCCTCACCGCTCTTGGTGGCGATCGAAGAGTGGCAACGCAAACGCGAAGCAAGAACAGTGCACGCAAGACGAAAAAAATAATTATGGACGAGCCCTAAGCGCTCAACCACAAAAATACCCCCGTTTGGGGGTATTTTTGTGGTTATGACAAGACGCTCAATACCCAGCCAGTAAAGCGTTTTTTCAGTTCCATTTTCTTATACCCACCATATCCACACTGTGGCTCAACCGTCGGCGTATTTGGGCCTTGACCGCATTTGATCCATCTGTATAATGGCCAGTACGTTCATTTCACTAGCAGACACCCTTAAAAAAGAAGAGAGGTGAGAGCAATTTTCGGAGGAACGTACGGATCTTTGATAAGCCGTTTTTTATTTGTCGTCGGCAACGTTGTCGAGCGGATAGAAAACTACATAGTGTGTGTTATGAAAGAATTAAAAAAATTGCAAGTTTTCCGAGAAACGAAAACGGAGCTTAAGTGTTTGGGTGAGTAACCTAAACTTTGAAAGTTCACAGATTATTCATGTCAGAAACGACAGTGAATAGTATGCTTTCTTTTGTCTCGTTTCATTTTTCTGTAAGAGTTTGATCCTAGCTCAGGATGAACGCTGGCGGTGTGGATAAGGCATGCAAGTCGAGGGGGTCCAGCACCAGTTTTGGGAATTGAATAATTCCAATCGCAAAACTGGTGCTGGATCACCGGCAGACGAGGTAGTAACACGTAGGAACGTACCCCGTAGTCAGGAATAACCCATCGAAAGATGGACTAATACTTGATACACTCGCGAGAGGAAAGATTTATCGCTATGGGAACGGCCTGCGGAATATCAGCTAGTTGGCGGTGTAATAGACCACCAAGGCTATGACGTTTAGGAGAGCTGAGAGGCTGACCTCCACCGATGGGACTGCGACACGGCCCATACACCTACGGGTGGCTGCAGTCA
>OBEQ012204336.1_pt1 | contig 13901 bp, 21 predicted proteins | sample 1670901 | NCBI WGS metagenome assembly OBEQ01 (sample SAMEA104232315, study PRJEB22302) | groundwater metagenome | biome: forest; feature: aquifer; material: groundwater | place: USA | collected 2011-08-07 | depth 5.4 m
AAAAAATTTTTGAAAAGTTTGGAAAAGTTTTGATTCCCGATATTAATACTTACAAAAGGCATAAAAAAGCAAGGCTTCAGAATGAAAAATCTGAAATTATTACAATTACAAAACCATTGCCCGTTGCAAATGTTTCGCTTGTTTGTCCAAACTGTCATAAGTTAACAAGGATTGCCTATAAAATTGAAGGTAAAACAAAGATAAGAGTTTGCGCAAAGTGCGGGAAAGGATTATAAAAATGAATTTACAAGAAAGATTTAACAAAGAAATTTTAAAAAAATTACAGCATGAATTAGGAATTAAGAATGTAAATGCTGTACCAAAACTCACAAAAATAGTTATAAACATGGGAGTTAAGGATGCTTTGGCAAACAAAAAGAATATAGAAAAATCTATGGAAGTCTTGACTCAAATTACAGGGCAGAAGCCAAAAGTGACAGCAGCAAAAAAATCCATCGCCACTTTTAAACTAAGAGAAGGAGATAAGGTCGGACTTGTGGTAACATTGCGAGGGAAAAGAATGTACTCTTTCTTTGAGAAATTGGTAAACATTGTTTTGCCAAGACTCCGAGATTTCAGGGGAGTTTCAAAGAAAAGTTTTGATGGACGGGGAAATTATAGTTTAGGTTTTTCAGAAGACACTGTATTTCCGGAGATAGATCCTGGTAAAATAGACAGACTTCAAGGACTTGAATTAACAATAGTTACAAAAGCCAACGATAACAAGGAAGGAGAGGCATTGCTCCGGGAGTTGGGAATGCCTTTTATTAAATAAGATATGGCAAAAACATCAGATATAGTTAAATTTCAGAAAAAACAGAAATTTACAACAAGAAACAAGAACAGATGTAATATCTGCGGCAGGTCGCGTGGTTACATGGGAAAATTTGGTTTATGTCGAATTTGTTTTAGAACTCTTGCATCGAAAGGAGAATTGCCTGGAGTTATAAAGGCAAGCTGGTAATTATGAATATAGGACATCCAACATCAGATTTGATAATCAGAATAAAAAATGCAACTTTGGCAAATCGGAAAGAAGCAGAGGTACCATACTCAAACATGAATAAGAGGATTTTGGACCTTCTTTCAAAGGAAGGATTTATTGGCACAATCAAAACAGAAGGAAAAGATCCAAAAAAAGTTATAAAAGTAGGTATTAAATACGAAAGAAGGCTTCCTCTTTTAAACGGCGTAAATATTTTATCAAAACCGTCTCTTAGAATTTATAAAGATTCTAAAGGAATAGAAAAAATTGAAAGACGAGGAAAGCATAAAGTCTTTGTTTCAACAAACCAGGGAATTATGACAGGATCTGAGGCAAAAAAGAAAGGAATTGGAGGAGAAGTTCTCTTCGAAATCTGGTAAAAATATGTCAAAAATAGCTAAAAAACCAATACAAATAAAGCCGGGAGTAACAGTTACTTTGGATAATGGAAAAATTCTAGTTGTTGGAACAAAAGGCGAACAGAATTTCCAGATTCCTTCAGGAATTGATGTAAAAGTCCAAGGAGATATAATAACTGTTTCTCAAGTAAACAAAAATGATGATACAAAAAAAGCAATGTCAGGTTTAACAAGGTCCTTAATAAATAATATGGTTAAGGGTGCGTCTGAGGGTTTTGAGAAAAAACTTGAACTCTCAGGAGTAGGATATAGAGCACAAGCTTCAGGTAATGCATTGACTTTATCGGTTGGATTTTCTCATCCAGTAAAAATAATCGCTGACCAATCAATTGTTTTTAATGTAGAAGAAAACATAATCTCGGTAGCGGGCAATAATAAAGATTTGGTTGGAAACACGGCTGCCAAAATAAGAGCTGTCAGGCCACCGGAGCCTTATAAAGGAAAAGGAATTAAGTATGTTGGTGAGAAAGTCAGAAGAAAAGTTGGAAAAGCAGCAAAAGCTGGAGGAATTAAATAATTATGAAAGCAAAAGGAAACATTCAAAGACGACAAAACAGTACAAGAGGAAAACTTAAGGCAAAAAACGTGTTGCCAAGAATATCTGTTCATAGGTCTAACAAATATTTGGAAGCACAAATAATTGACGATAACAAAAAAGTGACAATTGTAGGAATTTCTGAAAAAAATCTTGAAAAAAAGACCGGCACAAAAACAGAAAAGGCAAAAGAGCTAGGTATTAAATTGGCAGCGCTTGCTAAGGGTAAAAAAATAACCAAAGCCGTTTTTGATAGAGGCAGATATGCATATCACGGCCGGGTTAAAGCCTTGGCTGAAGGAGTTAAGGAAGGAGGAATTCAAATCTAATGGATGACAGACAAAATTCAGAATTTGAAGAAAAGATAGTTCAGGTAAATAGGGTTTCCAAAAAAACTAAAGGAGGAAACAAAATTGGATTTTCAGTTCTAACAGTTGTAGGAGACAAGAAAGGAAAAGTTGGTGTTGGCTTGGGAAAAGCACCAGACGTTTCCTCAGCTATTAAAAAAGGTGTTTTGATTGCAAAGAAGCATTTGATTGAAGTTCCAATTATTGAGGGTACAATTCCTTTTGAATATTACATAAAGCTTGGAGCTGCGAAGATACTTTTAAAACCTGCCCCTAAAGGATCAGGTGTTATCGCAGGAGGAGCAGTACGAAGCGTCGTATCTGCAGCAGGAATTCAAAATATTTCATCGAAAGTGTTAGGCACAAAAAATCAAGCAAGTAATGTTTACGCAACTTTGGAGGCTCTGAAGAGACTTTCGGAAAGACATGAGAGATCAGGAGGAAAATAGTGAAATTATCAAATTTACCAAGACTTAAAGCAAAATCAAAAAAAAGAGTAGGACAGGGTCACGGATCAGGAAGAGTCAAAACTTCGGGACGTGGGCAAAAAGGTCTTAAAGCCCGTGGAAGCGTTTCTATTAGCTATGAAGGCGGAGGACTTCCTCTAATCAAGAGACTTCCTTTCATGAGGGGAAAAGGCAGAAACAAAACAATCAAAAATAAACAGATAGGTGTAAATGTTGGGAATCTTAACTTATTAAAAAACGGGTCAGTTGTAGATTTAAAAGCGTTAATAGATAATAAGATTGTTGAGGAAAAAGAAGCAAATCTTTCGGGAGTTAAGATCCTAGGAGACGGAGATTTGAAAGTTGCCTTGAAAGTAAGTCTGCCTATGACATCGGGAGCGTTAAAGAAGATCGAAAAAGCAGGTGGAAGTGCTAGCGCATAAGATCTAATGAACGAGATTTTAAATCTTTTTAGGAACAGTTTTAAAGCGCCGGAAATAAGAAAGAAGATTCTTTTTACTGCACTTATTTTTATTGTTTTTAGACTTTTTGCCCACATCCCCGTAGCGGGAGTTAATCTTGCACAACTCAAAGCACTCTTTGCTCAGAATCAATTCTTAGGCCTCTTGGATATTTTTTCGGGTGGAACTTTGGCAAACTTCTCCGTAATGGGTCTTGGTCTTAATCCTTACATCAACGCATCTATTATTCTCCAGCTTTTGACAATGGTTTTCCCAAAGCTTGAGGAGCTTTCAAAAGAAGGCGAAACGGGAAGGCAGAAAATTAATCAATACACAAGAATGCTTACAGTTCCCCTTGCTATTCTTCAAGGAATAGGAATGTTTGCTCTTCTTAAAAGTCAAGGAATAGTAACGGGGTTTTCCCCTATAAGTATACTCACATTTGTTACAACCATGACAGCCGGAACCATGCTTTTGGTTTGGCTTGGGGAAATGATAACGGAGCGCGGAGTAGGCAACGGAATTTCTGTTTTAATTTTTGCCGGAATCGTAGCAAGACTTCCTGTAGCTTTTACCCAAACCTCATCTACGACAAATGCCCAGAATTTCACAAATCTTATTATTGCTTTGGGAATGGGACTTTTGGTAGTCTCCTCAATAGTTGTAGTAAATGAAGCGACAAGACAAATTCAGGTATTCTACGCCAAAAGAGTCAGAGGAAATAAGGTGTACGGCGGACAAACTACTCATCTTCCATTGAGACTCAACCAGGCTGGAGTAATTCCAATAATTTTTGCAGTCTCCCTCGTTCTTCTTCCTTCTCTTATTGCCAATTATCTTTCCGCTTCAAAAATCGCAGTGCTTCATAGCATTGCTTCAACTCTTAATGTTTGGTTTAATCCAAATGGAATCTTTTATAACATTTTTTATTTTATTTTGGTTGTTGCTTTTACTTATTTCTACACCGCCGTTGTTTTCAACCCGAAAAAAATATCGGAGGAGATACAAAAGTACGGCGGATTTATTCCGGGCATAAGGCCTGGCCCTGCTACAGCCAAATATCTAAATTATATCCTTACCAGAATAACATTGGCAGGAGCGTTATTTTTAGGTATAATTGCTATTCTGCCGACTGTTGCCAGAGCCTTAACGGGAATTCAGACTTTGGTATTGGGAGGAACTGGAATTCTAATCGTAGTATCCGTAGTTTTAGAAACAATTAAGTCAATAGAAGCACAACTTGTTATGAGAAATTACGAGGGATTTGCAGAATGAAAATAGTAATTATTGGAATACAAGGAGCGGGAAAATCCACACAGGGAAATCTTTTGTCGGAAAAGCTAGGGCTTCCCTATCTTTCAACAGGCCATATATTCCGCGAGATGGCTAAGGAGAAAACTCCTTTGGGCCGCTACATTAAGGAAGTTATGACCGCGGGATATTTAATTCCGGACGATAAGACTCTTGAAATAGTAAGCGATTATCTTCATCGTCCTGAATATGCAAAAGGTTATATAATAGACGGATTTCCAAGAACTACGACTCAAGCAGAAGCTTTTGAGAATGGAATAGATCACGTTGTTTACCTTAAAGTTTCTGACGAAGAAGCCAAAAAAAGACTAAACTTGCGAAATGATGGCAGAGAAGATGAAACTCCTGCAGCTCTTAACCGCAGAATTGAATCATTCCATAAATTTACGGAGCCGGTGCTCGACTTTTATAGAGCGAAAGACGAGCTTTTTGAAGTAAATGGAGAAAAAACCATAGAAGACATCAACAAGGAGATTTTGGAGAAAATAAATGTTCGCTAATTCCTCAAATATGCCAAGGTCAAAAATTATATTAGCTTTTGTCGGAATGCCGGGTGCCGGTAAGAGTGAAGCAGCGCAGTATTTGGACCAACTGGGAATTCCTTTCATAAGATTTGGAAAGTTTACAGAAGAAGCTATTCTGGAAGCAAAAGTGCCGATAACTACGGAGAATGAGAGGCTATTTCGGGAAAAACTGCGTGAGGAGTTTGGAATGGGAGCATACGCTATAAAAGCCAAGCCAAAAATTGATGAAATGCTTAAAGTACATGATTATATTGCACTTGATGGACTATATTCATGGGAGGAATACACATACCTTAAAGAATTTTTCCCTTTCTTAAAGCTCATACTTATTTATGCCGAGCCGGAAATCAGATACAAAAGATTGTCGCAGCGTCCGATAAGACCAGTATCGCTCGACAAGACTTATTCAAGAGACGTTAACGAACTTGAAAAATTGAATAAAGGAGGACCAATTGCCATCGCAGATCACTTGATCGAAAATAACACCGAAGATTTATCCGCATTGCATCAGAAAATTGATGCACTCCTAAAAAAACTCAGTATCAACGTATGATTCAAATTAAAAACGAATCGGAAATTGAAAAAATGCGGGAAGGCGGCAAAATTCTAGGCTTTGCTTTGTCTGAGGTTTTAAAACAAGCAAAGCCAGGAGTAACTGAGCTTGAGTTGGACAAGCTAGCTGAAAAATTGATAACAGAAAAAGGCGCTCAACCTGGATTTAAAAAAGTTCAAGGATACAAAAATACAATTTGTATTTCCACGAATAATGTCGTTGTTCATGGTGTTCCATCTTCATACGTTTTGAGGGAGGGAGATGTTGTCGGAATCGACTGCGGAGCGTTTTATAAAGGCTTTCACACGGATATGTCCCAAAGTATAATTGTTGGAGAAAAAAAGGATCCCCAAATAAGCAAATTTCTAAAAACCGGGGAGTTGGCACTTACCCATGCGATAAAAGAGGCAGTAGAAGGAAACCGGATTGGAAATATTTCAGAAGTAATCCAAGATATGGTTGAAGCGGGAGGATACTCTGTAGTAAAGAGTTTGATTGGCCATGGTGTTGGCAAACAGCTTCATGAAGAGCCAGAGATACCAGGGTATTTGGGAGATAAAATAGAAAAGACTCCGCTCATAAAAAACGGTATGACTTTGGCAATTGAAGTTATTTACAACATGGGAAAAGATAGTGTCGTTTATGCCAATAAAGACGGGTGGACAATTTCTACGAAAGATGGGAGTTTGTCAGGCCTTTTTGAGAGAACAATAGCAGTAACAGACAAAAACCCAGAGGTTTTGACAAAATTATTGTAACTTGGCTTTAGCTTTGGTATAATAACAAAGCTCAAAACTAGAACTCAAGGGGAATTGAGAGTTCCGGTTTGAGTTTTTTAATATGGCTCATCAAGGATCAACCGAAGTAGAAGGTAGAGTTCTTGAGTCACTGCCGAATACTCTATTTAAGGTAGAGCTTGAGGATGGATCAATAATACTTTGTCATCTCTCAGGAAAAATGCGGATGCATTTTATAAAGATTCTGCCTGGAGATAGAGTGAAGCTTGAGATGACGCCATATGACAAAACTAAGGGAAGGATAACGTTTAGGATAAAATGAAAGTACAAGCAAGCATCAAGCCAAGATGCGCAAAATGTAAAATTATAAAAAGAAGAGGAATTCTTCGTGTTGTTTGTGATAACCCAAGACACAACCAAAGACAAGGATAATTATGAGAATTTCAGGAGTTAATATACCAGATGAAAAGAAGCTTTACATCTCGCTAACCTATATCTATGGCGTTGGCCGCGGAAACGTCTCTGAAATCCTTAAGAAATCGGATGTCTCAGGGGACAAAAGGGTAAACGCGCTGTCTGAAGAAGAACAAAAAAGAATTCAGCAAGCCCTGGAACAGGTCAAAGTCGAAGGAGATCTTCGAGCCGAAGTCTCCGAGAACATAAAAAGACTTAAAGAATTAACAGCATATAGGGGAGTTAGACATTCAAGGAACTTACCTGTTCGAGGTCAAAGAACAAGATCAAATGCTAGAACAAAAAGAGGAAAGAGAGTTACAATCGGAGCAAACAAAAAAGAAGTTGCCGCAAAGATGGGAATAACAAGCTAAAATGGCAAAAGAAATAAAAAAAACAACACCAACCAAAAAAAAATCAACGCCTATCACGGAAAATGGGAGAGCTTATATTACTTCAACCTTTAACAATACATTGGTTACGATAACCGATACTAACGGAAACACCCTTGGGTGGAGTTCTGCCGGTGCATCAGGATTTAAGGGGACTCGGAAATCAACACCTTTTGCTGCAACAACAGCAATGGAAACTGTTGCCAGAAAAGCTCTTTCTCTCGGACTTAAAAATGTTGAAGTCTTTATAAAAGGACCTGGAAGTGGACGCGACGCTGCTCTTAGAGCAATAAAAAGCGTTGGGCTTTCAATCTCAGCAATTTCAGACATTACACCGATTCCTCACAATGGACCAAGAGCAAGTAAGAAAAGGAGAATATAATGGCACGATATACTGGACCAAAACACAAGTTAAGTAGAAGAGAAGGAGTAAATATTCTAGACAAGACTTCTGCTTCTTTGCAAAGGAGACTTAATATTCCTCCGGGACAACACGGAAGAAAAAGGAAGAAAAGATTATCGGAGTACGGGTTGCAGCTTCGAGAAAAACAGAAAGCAAAGTTTGTCTATGGACTAATGGAGGGTCAATTTAAAAGACTTTTCCAGAAAGTAGAAAAGCAGAAAAGTGAAACAGGAGAACTCTTACTTTCTCTTTTGGAAACAAGACTTGATAATGTTGTTTTCAGACTTGGATTTGCAAAAACACGGTTTATGTCAAGACAACTAGTTTCTCACGGACACGTTTTGGTTAACGAAAAAAAAGTAAATGTTCCGTCATATCAAGTAAGAGTTTCAGATCTGGTTACATTAACGCCAAAAATGCAAAAGACATTGCAAAGTGTTGAGAAAAAAGATTTGGAAACACTCCCGTTTCTTCAAAGAGAAGGCCCTGTAGGAAAGCTAGTTCGGATGCCAAAAAGAGACGACTTGCAGGTACCGTTTGACGTACAGTTGATTATTGAATATTATTCCAGATAATGGTAGAATAGGTAGTTATGGCGCAAACGTTATTTAAAGTCACGCAGGAAAATTCAACCGAAGACTTTGGAGAATTTGTTATAGAGCCCCTTGAACCGGGGTATGGTCACACCTTAGGAAATGCTCTTCGAAGAGTTCTTCTTATTTCAATTCCCGGAGTTTCCATCACATCTGTTAAAATTTCCGGAGCAAAGCATAAATTCTCAACAGTCCCGGGCGTTAAAGAGAATGTTATTGATTTGCTTCTAAACCTCAAGGGCCTAAACCTCAAACTTCTGAATTCAAAAAATTCAAGCACTATCCGACTTTCAGCAAAAGGACCAAAAGAAGTCACCGGTAAAGATATTGAAGTTTCAGAAGATGTAGAAGTTGTAAACAAAGATCACTATATTGCAGCTTTGACCGATAAAAAAGCAAAGCTTGATATGGAACTTATCGTAGAAAAAGGCACGGGATATTCTCTTTCTGAAGAAAGACGGGCTTCATCTCTGGGAGTTATCCCAACGGACGCGATTTTTACTCCGGTACGAAGAGTTAATTACGAGGTTTCAGCAACTCGTGTTGGAAGACAAACAAACCTTGATAAATTGGTTTTACAAATTTGGACAAATGGCGTTGTTGCTCCGCAAGAAGCTTTGGAACAAGCGTCAAAAATTCTTTCTTCTTACTTCTTGCAAATCTACGAGCCTCAAGAAGGAGAAAATCTTGAAGCCTCTACTCCAAAGTCGACAGTCTCGGACGGTCTTTCAAAAATGACAATAGATGAGTTGGATCTTCCAACTAGAATTTACAACAGCCTCAGAAATGGCGGGATTGAAACAGTCGGACAGCTTTTAGAAACTCCAAGAAGAGACTTAATCTCCATGAGGAACATGGGCGGGAAATCAATTTCAATAATCGAAGGTAAACTTAAGGAAAAAGACATAGATATGACTGTTTAAGTCACTTCTGACTTAACAGCCTGCAGCGCAAGAGACTTGCGGGCAGGCTATTTTTATATATGAGAAAACAAGTTTACGGAAGAAAATTCAAAAGAGACATGAATGAGCGGAAAGCTTTATTTAAAGGCTTGATGTCTGCGCTTGTCATGAATGGGCGAATTGTGACGACGGAAGAAAAAGCAAAATCTATAAGATCATCTGCGGATAAACTTATTACAAAAGCGCGAAAAGAAAAAACACTTGCCAAAAGACTTTTGGAGCGAGAATTGTTTCCAACCGCAATTGAAAAACTTTTAAGCGATGTTGCGCCAAGATTTCATAGCAGAAACGGTGGGTACACAAGAATGATTAGAATTGGAAGAAGATTTTCAGACAATGCCCAAGAAGCAGTACTTGAATGGGTTGAGGGAGAAGCTCCAAAAAAAGCAAAGCCGGTAGCAAAGAAAACGCCGGTAAAAGCAAGGTCTGAGAAAAAGGTTGTAAAAAAACCAGTAAGGAGAACAAAAAATGCGAAGTCCTAAAGCATCTGAGTTAACCCACAATTGGCATCTGATAGATGCAAAAGATAATGTTTTAGGAAGAATGTCTACTCAGATTGCTTTGCTTTTGATGGGAAAAGCGAAATCAGACTTTGTTAGAAATTTAGACAGCGGAGATTATGTGGTTGTAGTGAATGCAAAAGAAGTAAAAGTAACAGGGAAAAAGGAGGATAAAAAACTTTACCAAAGACATTCAGGATACCCTGGAGGATTTAAAGAAGAAACCCTAAGAGAACTTAGAGCAAGAAAGCCGGAAGAAATAATTATACATTCCGTAAAAGGAATGTTGCCACACAACAAATTAAGAGATAAAATGCTGAAACGTCTTTTTATTTTTGAGGGAGCACAGCATACATATCAAGAAAAATTCGGAAATCAAAAATCAGAACCCAAAACCGAGGAGGTTGTAGCTTAAATGGCAGACGAAGAAGTAAAAAAACAGCCAAAAGAGAATAAGGAATATATTTCAACAGTAGGACGAAGAAGAGAGTCTGTTGCAAGAGTCCGTATCTATAAGACTGTTAAAGACGGTCTAACGTTTGGAAACATAACTGTTAAAAAAGGAAGCGTTATTGTTAACGGAAAGGCAATTTCAGAATACTTTAGCCTTAAGTCTTCACGAACTGTTTATGAAGCTCCTTTTAATCTAACGAATACATTAAATAAATTCGCAACCACTATAAAAGTCACAGGTGGAGGTTCGTCCGGACAACTGGGAGCAGTTGTCTTAGGTCTAGCAAGAGCTCTCTCTAAGCTAGATCCAGAAAACAGATCAGTCCTTAAGAAAAAAGGCTTACTTGAAAGAGACGCAAGGTCAAGACAAAGAAGAAATGTCGGAATGGGCGGAAAATCCAGAAGAAAAAGACAATCCCCAAAGAGATAAATTATTTCCCCATTCGTCTTTCGCGCTGAGCAAAATCTACTAAAGCATTTAACATGTCATCTTCGGTAATTTCGGGCCAAAATTTTGGAGAGGTAGCAAGTTCCGTCTGTTTTCCGTTAAGATATCCAATATCAGATGTTCTTTGTTCGCCTGAACTCCTAAAAATCAAATCGGCGGGAGGAATTTTTCCTGCAAGGTCAAAAAAAAGTGTATAGGATGCTCTAACTAACCCTTTAATTTGGTCATCAGAAATTTCCGGGTCTTGCCTTCTTACCCCTAAAACGTATTCTACTATCCTTTCAGTTACCCTCATTTCATGATCTCTCCCTCCATAGTCCAAAGCTAGGACAATAGTCTGTCCAACGTTATCCTTTGTGATTTCTTCTGCTTTTTGAAGAGCACTAGCTAGTTTTGGATTTCTTTTCTCAAATCTATCTTTTCTCCCAAGATGAAGAACTCTTGCGTTATCTTTTATCACTTCTGGCAAATAATGCTCTATTCCAGAAGCAAAAATTTCCATAAGAGCATCAACTTCTTCCATAGGTCTATCCCAGTTGTCGGCCGAAAAACCCCAAAGAGTTACCGTCTCTATAGGCAATTCTTTAAAGGTTCTTAGTATTCTAACTGCATTTTCTAAGCCATCTTGGTGTCCTTCTGGTACAGTCTCCCCATGTGATCTAGCATACCTTCTGTTTCCATCAAGAATTATAGCAACATGATGAGGAGGATTAGATTTAATTATTTCAATCTTTTGCTCTTTTGCGAATTCCGGAGTCCCAGGCCTAACTTCTGTTGTCATGAAGCACAATTATATCCAATTTAGCCCTGGAAGACAATCTATGGGGAGTTGTCGGGGTACCAAGAATCGAACTTGGACCACACGGCCCCCAGCCGCGCATTCTGCCACTAAACTATACCCCGATTTGTATCTTGTATTTTACCAGAAACTTGTTTACAATTGTTGACACTTATGGCTAAGGCAGGTAAATCAGAAAAAACAGAAGTAAAACCAAACGGCCACACAGAAACCTCACATAAACTAGAAGCAGTTCGCCTCGCAATGGAGCAAATCGAAAAACAATATGGTCGCGGCTCAATAATGAGAATGGGTGAGATCGGACAAAAGCTTGATATTTCGGTTATCTCCACAGGAATTTTGCCACTCGACCTAGCACTTGGGGTCGGAGGAGTACCCCGTGGAAGAATAATCGAAATATATGGTCCTGAAGCATCGGGAAAAACGAGCATTTGTTTGTCTATAATCGCACAAGCCCAAAAACATAATGGAGTTGCAGCATTTATTGATGCCGAGCATGCTTTGGATCCACTCTGGCCTCAAACTCTGGGAGTGAAGCTTGACCAACTTTTGATTTCTCAGCCTGATACCGGAGAACAGGCGCTCGAGATCGCAGAAAGCCTTATTAGATCGGGTGGAGTAGATGTTTTGGTAATCGATTCGGTCGCAGCACTAGTTCCCCGAGCCGAGATCGAGGGAGAAATGGGAGATTCAATGATGGGTCTTCAAGCCCGCCTTATGTCTCAAGCTCTCCGAAAACTAACTGGCGTAATTTCAAAATCAAAAACCGTTGTAATTTTTACCAATCAGCTCAGGCAAAAAATCGGAGTAATGTTTGGAAACCCTGAGACAACGACCGGAGGGCTTGCCCTTAAGTTCTATGCTTCTGTCCGAATTGATTCCCGAAAGATCGAGACTTTGAAAGATGGCGATCGGGTAATTGGATCAAGGCATCGAGCAAAAATTGTAAAAAATAAAGTTTCCTCTCCTTTCCGAATTGCCGAGTTTGACGTGATGGGGTCAGAAGGGATATCTCGCGAGGGGGCAATTGTGGATGTTGGAGTAGAGATGGGAATAATCCAAAAATCTGGAGCGTTTTTTAGATACGGAGAAACAATGCTTGGACAAGGAAAAGAAGCAACAAAGATACATTTGAAAGAAAGCACGGACATAGCAAAAAAGATAGTCGAAGAAATAATGAAAAAAAGTAAGTCCCAAGCGCCTGTCGCAGTAGGAATTGAAGAAAAAGACGACTCGGAAACAGCCAATGTCTAATAATCCCTCGTTTGACTCGTTTTACAATAGAACTCTGAGATTTTTAAGTTTTCGTCCCCGCAGCGAAAAAGAAGTACGCGATTATTTAAAAAAGAAAAAAGCGGGAAAGAAAAACACAGAGGATGTTTTGAAAAGACTTAAAGAATATAAATTCATCGATGATCTAGAATTTGCAAAGTGGTTCATAGAAAACAGAAAAAAAGGACGAAGAGTTGTAAATCTGGAACTAAAACAAAAAGGTATAGATAAAGAAACTGTTGATAAAGCATCTTTGGAATTTAATTTAGAGAAAAAAGACAACGCACTAATTAATGAGCTAATTGAGAAGAAATGGAAGGTAATTTCAAAGTATCCAAAAGAAGAAGCGTATAGAAAATTAGTAGGATTTCTAGTAAGGCACGGTTTCGACTACGACGAAGTCAAGGATGCGACAAAGAATCTTTTTAAGGAAAATAAATTTGACGATTAATTTGCTCTAGTGTATACTGCAAACAAGACATAAAGAGTTAAAAGGTATGAATAAAATAAATAAACCTCTTTTGAATGTAGAAGTAGCCTAATAAGGGCTTCTCCTCTTTTGTCTTCAAAATATGGCAGACCAAAATCAAGATTTAATTCAATTAGAAAAAAAACTTCTCGAACGTCAGGAAAAAATTGAAGAAGAAAAAGAAGAACTTGAAAAGAAAGAGAAAGAATATCAGGAAAAACTTCAAAAAGCTTCAGGTCTAACTTCTGAAGAAGCCCGAAAAGAACTCCTAAAAGAAGTTGAAGAGCAGGAAGTCCAAACTCTTGCAAAAATAATTAAAGAAAGAGAGGAAGAGGCAAAAAGCACGGCGGACAAAAAAGCCCGGGAAATTATTGTTGATTCAATGCGGCATGGAGCCGTAAATTACATCCCCGAGTATACAGTTTCAATCGTCCGCATACCGGACGAAGAAATAAAAGGAAGAATTATTGGTAAAGAAGGAAGAAATATAAGAGCGTTTGAACAAGCAACTGGTGTTGATGTGGATTTGGATGAAGAGGGCATAATAAGGCTTTCATCTTTTGATCAAGTCAGAAGAGAAGTGGCAAGAAGAGCTTTGGAAAAATTAATCAAGGACACCAGAGTTCAGCCTTTCAGGATTGAGGAAATAGTAGAAGAGACAAAAAAAGAAGTTGATAAATTGATGTTTGAAGAGGGGGAAAAGCTTGCCCAGGAGGTTGGAGTTTTCAGTCTTCCCGCAGAACTAATTGGAATCCTAGGTAGGTCAAAATTCAGAACCTCATTTGGACAAAACCTTACTCTCCACCTTTTAGAAACTACAAAAATCGGAACTCACATCG
>OBEQ011147924.1_pt1 | contig 13899 bp, 9 predicted proteins | sample 1670901 | NCBI WGS metagenome assembly OBEQ01 (sample SAMEA104232315, study PRJEB22302) | groundwater metagenome | biome: forest; feature: aquifer; material: groundwater | place: USA | collected 2011-08-07 | depth 5.4 m
CGGTAACTAACCACAGGACTGTCGCTATTACTCCACTTCCACGAAGAACACGATGGCGGTGGAGGAAACGCTCGGTCAGAGACGAGAGGTCTGATTGTCGGTGTCGGAGAAGGAGATGGTGTAATTGTTAGAGATGGCGACGGTGTCAGAGTCGCCGTGACCGTCGGCGTCGACACACCAGGTGGTGGCGTGCTTGTCGGGGTAAGGGTGGAGATTGGGACGGTCACGACCGGGGTAACCATGGGTGCTTTGGTGAATACCCCGTAGCCACAAATCGCATTCTCTGACGATACTTTGGGAAAGGCACACAAGCTCCAAGAATATGTCTGATTATCAGGAAGTATCTGCCAGTTATTGTCAGGAAGAACGAGATTTTCGGTTTCGACAACGTGGTTGGGTGAAGTATACCGAATGCCGTTTGCATCAAAGATTTTCAGTTCATACTGCCGGGAGTAGAGTTGCTCATTGGGTCTTTCCCATGATAGCGTTCGTATATCCTCATCGCTAGCGTCCTGCACCACTTCACTGGCCCGATCTGTACCATTAGATTCCTTGTTAAAAATTGACAGTAACCCTCTGAGTCCTTGACTATGTGCACCGCCTCCAGAAGGAGTTGGTGTCACCTGACCCGAATAGCAACAGTAATTATCAGAGCATTCCCCTTCTGCACAGACAGTGTTCGTGCAGAGTGGTACGGCATAGACACACAAATTTTCCTGCCCTCTACGAACGCCGAGACGTTTTGTAATAGTGACTCCTTCCCGTGGAATTGGCGTGGGGGTACGAGAGGGTGTCGGAGTGAGATAACTTCTCCTTTCTAAATCTATGCTGCTTTTTATACATTGAACAAAGACTCCATTATTCGGCTGTAAACCTAAGATCTGCACCATATCGGGATCTTGATCGAGAAAATTCTCATTTCGTGGATCATCTCTTACACGACATACAAACCAGTAGTAATTTTTTCCGTGTTCTCGACTTGCACGAATACGATCTGCATCATCTGCTGTTATACGGAACACTTCTCGGATATTGCTATCTTTAGCACAGTTACCAGAAGTTAAGCGAAAATTTGGTCCAAGTATATTATCTGTTGTATCTATGCCAAGAATAGTTTTTGTCACGTCTTCAGCGCAGGTTACGTCAATAAGATGAGTGAGGATTTCTCCCGGTTCATAGTAGATTTTCGAAGGCGGATGACTGACTACTGTATAGTTTCTATTTGAGTAATATGGAGTATAACGATAGGTGTTGGAAACCACGCCATTTCTCGACACTCTCATATCGAGGGTTTCCAGTTTTAGGGAATTATCAACAGGTGTTTCAATATAGTTTTCCTCCCATTTCTTGGCTTGTCGCGAATTTATAGTGGAATTCTTCGTCAAAATATCGATAGAAGAGTTTGTGTCTTTCCCCCCAAAACCTCTTCCATTAATAGTCAAGTCACCATACCCGGTGATATATATATAGTCTATAAATGGCTTACTGTTGTAGTGGATATTTCGTTCGATAGTTTGAACTTGGTACGGTTCCCCTCCAACTCCCTGAAGCTCCGCAACAAGAGATAAATCCAGTTCCCCATCATAATTTGCTAGTTCCGCAGGCACATTTTTTACGACCTCAATAGGGTCAGCTATTTGTCGCGTACCATTTGCCAATCCATATTCCTGACCGTTCACAGTAGCGCTAAGCCTCCACCAATTTATCGGCAAACTGTTGGTAACTCGGATTCGGATAGAGGAAAAAGAATTGATTGTCTCATGAGTCTGGGGAGACAATATATCCACAGATGACATTTGAAAAGGTTTCATTTGGACAAAATACGTGGTTTGGCCGTTGTACCATGCGGTGGCCACATCCATCACATCATACTGACCTTTCCAGAATTGGCCACCGGACTGCACGACGACAAAATTGGCAGTTGAGTCGTATAGGAAAAACCCACTGTCGCGAATGGGATCACCCGACCCGTAATACAAGGGATACATAAGCCCGTACCGTACCGTGCCAATAAAAGCATAGGGATCTATCGTTCCATTTAAATGATAGGGACCCCGTTTACTTATATATAGACGCATGTCACCCGTAAGAGGAGAACCGTTTTGTGCATCAACAAGCAGGACTGTTACCCCATTTCCGTATTCATTTCCTTTATTTATTACGCCGACGGTATAGGGTCCTACATTTAACCTATAATTGTACATGACGTCATCGAATGGCGTGCCATTTTTATTATTGCCTTCAGGAAATAAAGCATTGCCAGATATATCTACAAAATCCGAATCAGGCGCTCCAAAGACATGACCTGTTTCGTGTTTTACCACGTACAAAATATTATTCCAGTCACCAGTAGTATCTATCCAAACCTTTGATCCCGCAGCTCCATCTATGCCAGATATGCGGACGAAAGCGTACATGAGCGTGTTTCTTACAGCACACCATTCCTGGGGAAAATAGACGCGTGAGCCAGACCAATATCCATCTGCATAACATTTTCCGCCTCCAGTGGTAGGATCTGTTGGATCGAAACGGATGATCTGGGCATTTGCAACGGATAATTGTTTGATTACACCTGTTCCCTGCCAGTCGTTTTCCATGTAGGACATGATTTGACTTTGAAAATTCTCCGGAAAGTCGTATGCGAAAAAAATGAATGCCACCGGATATGTTGGGCCAGTATTTTCCTGAACACTATTTGTAATTTCCTTAGTGGACAGATCTATTTTTTTTCCGTCAAAATACAATTTTGGTTGTCCTATGCTTGACCACTCACTTTGGCGTAAGTTTGTTTTTTTTTCAATACAAGCAACTGATGCATCCCCTCGTTTCTTTGTACATTCTTCCAACTGTTTTTCATTCGCGTTCACGCCAAAATCTTTGTAAAACGCTGAATAATCTTGGTACGGCCTTAGTTGCACATTGGTTGTATACCAAGAAGAATTCGGCTCCGATGCTACCAACCGAATCTCTTTAATCGTTTTATTTTTGTCTTGAATATTTACGGCCAAGCGTTGCCATTGATCAGCAACAGGCAGAGTGTTTGGTGTAGGAGTCTTATTATCTGATCCGATTTCCTCTCCTTTATTATTAATCGCAGATAACGTAACTGCGCCTTTTTCAACGAGAACATCGACTTGCAAAAACAGTGGCCCGTTTGAAGGATTTCCTAGAACTTGTGAAAGACCGACATTTTTTTCTTTGGCATCAATAAACACACTTGAATCTTTCACAAATGTGTACGGTTTATCCGTCACTACCTTTACTTCTGGTTGAACTGCAGATGATGAGGCATCTTGGTATAGCAGCCATTTATCGGGAAGTGTAATTGCAAGTCCCGCAGAAGAAGTACTACTCGCTTGTTTTTTTGGGGTAGTGAATTTCTTGAAATCTCCATTTTCAGCGATGTTCTTGCCTTGTGATGGTGTGGCTGATTTTGTTGTTGGAGATGATAATTTTCGTTTTAAATCAGGGAAACCGTTTTTAGTAAAAAATACCAATGCGAGAATGAACAGCAGGATCGCGACAATAGCACCGGGCGCAAGCCATTTTTTCTGGGGAAAAGAAGAAAAAGGATTGGTGAAAACACGCTCGTCTTTTTCGAATCGTTCAGGATTCATGGTGTTTTACAGCAGTAAAATAAGGGATTTTCTTTGTTTGTGGAAAGTCGAATGCTCCCCGCTCTACACGTATCAAATGCTGATATTGCTTGTGCACCTTTTTGGGCACAAATGGTCGAAAGTGGTTTGGTGGAAAGGGCGGATTTTACCTGGGTAATTTCTGTCTCTTCCGCCTTTCCACTGGGTTTGGTAAAACGACCAAACATGGTGAGTAGTAAGAGGAGACTTGCAAGACCGGCGATGATGAGAATACCCACGAAAGATGGGTGAGTTCTTGAAATTTTCTGCCTATGTTCCCCTTGCATAGGTAGATCGTAGTATACACAAGGAAATCGAACAAGAGGAACAAGATACAAATCAGACGATTTATGAGGTTATATCAGCGGTTCAGGTATTTTTTGATATTGGCATCATGCTCCTCAATGGTCTTGGCAAAATGCATGGCGCCTGTGGAGTCAGATATGTAGTAGAGGTAGTCTGTTTTGGGAGCTTCTGCGACCGCCTTTATGACTGCAAGACCGGGATTGGCAATTGGTGTGGGCGGTAATCCATTATTTTTATAGGTGTTATATGGCGAATCAATGGCTATGTCTTCAATGGTTAGGTTTTTCTTCCACCAGGTCTTTTCCGGAGCAAAGTATCCAATGGCAAATTGTACTGTCGCATCGATATCCAGTTTCATCCCGATTCTTAGGCGATTGAGGACAACGCTTGCTACCAACGGTCTATCCGCGTCAAAACGCGCTTCGCGCTCCACCAGGGACGCTATGGTGATAGCTTCTTCAAGAGTGAGTCCTTTTGCCTCTATTGTACGCCGTATATCAGGCGTTACTTTGGTATCGAAGTTTTTTAAAAATATGCGGGCAACTGCCGAAGCTGAAGCGTCTTTGGGCAGGAGGTAAGTATCGGGAAACATGAAGCCTTCTTTTGCTACTTTAAGAAATTCATTTTCCGGGATATTTTCTAATTCCTGGACGAGTTTGAGGGCAATCTCTTCATTGCGCCATCCTTCAACAGTGGTCACCCATACATCGCTGCTGCCCTGGGTCAAATGCTCTGCAATGGTGGCCGCATTCATCGATGGGGAGAGTCGAAAATATCCTGCTTGAATATTTTTCCCGGGCCCCATGCGGGTAAGGAGAAAAAAGGCGATGCGGCTGCGGATCAATTTTGCTTCCTCAAGCTTATTGGCAATGGAACGCAGACCTTCTCCTTTATCAACAGCAAAATCTACCACCACCTTTGAATCCCGCGATACAGGAGAAGTGGCCTCTTGATACCAGACCCAGAGGGAGAGAAAGAAAAAAGTTATGAGTACAAAGAAAATGATGAAACGTTTTTTCACAATTGGTCAGTAAAACGTATATAGTATATCATCCACAACAATTGCTTACAGTTTCTCCAACCGTGCACGAACAATCAGCCGTTTCCAGTAGGTACCCGGAGGCACGCAGGTGACGAGAGAGAGGTACGACCAGTCGTATTTCTGCTCCAAGACAGCTACGTCATCGGGGGATACTACTTTCATTTCATAGACGATATAGCGGTAGCGTACATTATCGGAAAATACGTCTATTTCATCTCCTTCTTTGAGTGTCGGAAGGGTTGAAAAAATCGTCAGGTAATTTTTGGGGTTAAAAAAAATGGGAAGTACCGAATGGCCGAATACGACGGTATTACCATACTCTCCCGGAAGCGCGGTCCCACCATAGTGGATGAGTGACTTATTGAGATCCTCGCCGCTTAGTACAGCGACAGCATCGGTGATACCAAGTTTTGGGATGCTCATAGTAAATGCTTTTGCTTTTTCTTTTTCTTCTTTTTTGGGGGGACTTTTAGGGAACCAATTGCTTGCTTTGGTGTAGTCAAGAGATGCGGATCCCAATATTTGACCAAATTGGTTATCCAGTGCTTGTGCCACTATTTCATCCGGAATGGGACGGATGATATTTGAGTAAGAGGGGGAGACAAGTAGCTCAAAAGAGAGAATCGGCCAAGCTACCCAGGCAATCATAATAAGACCTGATGCCATGAGGCTAAAAGACGTGAGGGGAAAACGGGTTTTCCGCCTTGCGAAAGTGCCCGGAGAAGAAGTTCCTGCTCGTTTCTTCACATACCGATACAGCGCCATATGCCGGGGAAAAAAATAAAGTGGTAAAACTATAGCAGGTCTTTCTGCCTGGATCAACGCAATTTTAGTGTAGATATTGTGCTCGTAGGAAGGTATAAAGCAAAAGACGTGTGCTTTTTAAAACTAGCGCGATTGGACGCTGACGGTAAGATTTTTTAAAACGTGCGGCAAAGTGTTGGGCTGATAGGGAAGCTTTTTAGTATACACCACCTCAAATCCCACCACACCGCTTATGCCTTTTAGATACTGCTCCACTTCAGCCTGACCCTTGCCTATGAGCGTTTTTCGAATAGCCGAAAGATCAATTTGTGGAAGGAGTCTCAAAGAGATGTTCGCCGTTAGCCGTACTTTTCCATCGCTCCCTACCTGTGCTTTCGTTATACGAAGATCGATATCTTTATCACTCACGTTGTAGCTTGGAGGTATGCTGTCGCTGATCTTGGCTTTGGCTAGTTCTATCATGTCGCCTCCGCGATACGCTGTCGCTTTGGCAGTCAAAGTAGCGGTAAGGGATACATCCCCCGCCTCTTCTCCTGTATTACTGCTAAATGTTTTCTCCGTAATTTTTTCACTGATAGATTGATCTATAAGATGATCCCCATTACCAAGTTTTTGGTTCATTTGTGTTTTTGCCTGACTTAGTAAATCTTCCGTAAGAGATGAAAGCAGTTGGTCTTGATCAGTTTTTGCTACGGCTTGCACGTCTCGACTCGATCCGCCACTTAAGGAGCGTTCATTCCGTGCTGCATACTGCGAGAGTGAAAAGTCTTTGAATGAAAAATCAGATCCTCCCGGAAGATTATTTTCACTGCCGATATTGATCGAGGTCACCTTGGCGACCTCTCTGCCGGGCGTTCCCACAATGACATCGGAGATGGAAGCCACAGAAACACTTTGATCAAGAGTAAATTGTAAATCCTTGGGACCTGCCAACACCGCACCTTTGGGGAAAGTCTTTTCTGATGCGGTTTTGTTGTATACAGTCACCTCACCGCGGGCTGGATCGCCTACTTTTTTCTTTCCGCTTGCCACTGTTTTCTTCGTTCCCTCCACATCCACTGCAACAGTTTTTCCTGGAATACTTTGTTCATCGGTACTTACCAATTGTGCATTGGGGTCAACAGTAAGCTCCAATTCCTTGGACACCGCATGAGGATCAACTAAAACAGTTACTGTGGCTGTGGGAAATGTCCAGTAGGCCGATATGCCGATACCGCCCAGAAGAAACATACCAAAAATAAGCAGCAAAAAGAATACTTTGGGCCTGCCAAATCCCGGGAGAGAGGGGAGAGTGATATGAGGCAATGGTATCTTCGGCAGGCGAATTTTTGAAGCCCTTGCTGGTTCTGCATCGGTCACCACTACTTCCATGTGCGGACGGGCTTCTGATGTTTCATCAAGCGGTGTCTCTTGGGAAAGGGAATCGGCATTTTGGGTAAATCCAAATGATGAGGCGTCCACAAAACCTGCGTCTTCTTCCTTTTCTTTCTCTTTTTCAACCTCTGTGTCCTTGTCCAAAAGTTCTGGGGAAAGCGAAGACTCGGGTGGACTTTCCTTTTCTTCCTCTTTTTCTTCTGTGTCCGGCTTTTTTGTCTGATTATCTTCCCCAGGTGAGTCAACCGTTTTCTTTTGGGGCAAAGGCTCCACGGTTCCCGCCGCTTCATCAACGATTGATCCCAACGCGTGATTTGAGTTAAATTCACTCGCTCCCGCTACAGCCACTGCTTTGAGTGTTACATCTTGGGGCAGAATATCAATTTTAGGAAAGTGGAGAAACGAGGCTTTGGCATGCCAGGGGTGGTTTAGAAGTTCTTCTTTTAGGCGGGTGAGCGTTTTTTCTCCATCGTAGAGTAAGATTTTTGAGGGCATGACTTCTACTTCGGGAAAAGCATTGAGCGCCTCTTCTAGATCTTTGGTGATCGTATCTGTCCGAGGAACTGTCACTACACCTTCGAGTTTCCCTACTTTAAATAGTGAAACGATGATAGAGGCTTTCTCTACCCCGACTAAAATAACCGTCGGTTGGGAACCTTCTTCTCGTCCCAAAAAAAATGCAATGGCTTCGGGAATAACCACAAATCCCGCCGGTGCTAGGGAAAGTTCCTGGCTTAACCGTTTCAAGCCGTCGAGGTGTTCTTTTTTTATTTTTTCATTTTCCACGTAGTCGTGGGGGAGACCAAAAACTACACGATCAACGCGTATATCATTGGGGACACTCTCCGCGGCATCGCTTAGCGCGCGGTCTGCGGCAGCGACAATCTCATCCCACTCCCCACGATATGGCACGGTTGCTTTGCCGATAATGTCAACGGTTTCATTTTTTAAGACCCACAGTGCAGCACCCACGTGGTCTGCTGAAAGGAGAAGCGCAAACATGTACTCTTTTGGCTTATTTCCTTTGGTCAATTTTGTGAGTATACTGGGCAATTGCACAATTTTTTCCCCCCTTAAGTAACGGTCGCGTATATTCTACGCACACCTGCTCCGGCTCCTTCTTCCTTCATTATCTTAAACCGTTCTAGGCGTTTTGTCGAGTCTACATGCGGTCCGCCGCAAACTTCTTTTGAATAATCGCCGATCGCGTAGACTTTTACTTTTTCCCCATATCGCTCACCAAAAAAAGCTAATGCTCCCTCTTTGAGTGCATCACCTAAAGTCATAGTCTTAAATGAAACGGGTAGGTTTTGCTGAATTTTTTCATTAACAATTGTTTCTACCTGATGCAACTCTTCATCGGTAATTTTTGTCGGATGGGAAAAATCGAATCGCAGCCGTTCGGAGGTAATATTGGACCCTTTTTGAGAAACATGCACTCCTAACACATCCCGAAGGGATTTGTGAAGGAGATGGGTGGCAGTATGGAGTTTCACCACCTGTTCACTATGATCGGCAAGTCCCCCGGCAAATTTTTGTTTTGATCCGGCTCGAGATAATTCCTGATGTTTTTTAAATTCTTCTTCAAACGTTTTCCGATCAACGGAAAATCCTTTTTCACGGGCCAGTTCTTCCGTCATCTCCCAAGGGAATCCATATGATTCGTAGTAAAAAAATGCCCGAGTCCCATTCATCGTCGTTTCCTTTTCAATTTCTTTCAACCCCCGATCAAGCGTTTTTGTAAACCGTTCTGATTCTGCAAGAAGTGTCGCGCTAATGTCTTTGTTTTTTTCTGATATTTCTGGATACACTTTTTGGTATGATCGACCAACCATTTCAACAATGTCTGAAATAAGCTGTGCTTGGGATGAAATTTTAAGCCTGCGGCTATAAACCAATGAACGTCGTATAAGTCTTCGAAGCACGTATCCTTGCTGTTTATTGGATGGAATTACACCATCAGATAGCATGAATATACTTGATCTCATGTGATCGGCCATAATACGCATCGCACGAGTATCCGCCGGGTCTACTCCGTATATTTTTCCACTTTGCTCTTCAATACTTTTTATGAGTGGCGCAAAGATATCGATAGTAAAAATATCAGGTGAATTATTAATTGCTGTCACCAAGCGCTCGAGTCCTCCACCAAAATCGACATTTTTTTTGTGTAATTCCTTCAGCGTTCCGTCTGCCTGCTTTTGATATTGCATGAAGACACTATTGCCAATTTCTAAAAACCGCCCACAGTCGCAATTGGGATGACAAACATCACCGAAGGAAGGGTCATGAGGTGTGCCAAAATCGTAAAACACTTCGCTATCCGGGCCGCCAGGTTCGCCTACTGGCATATGTGGGGGCTCTCCTGATCTAGACCACCAGTTTTTTTTTGCAGGATAGGCAAAAATTCGATCATTTTCTTTCGCATCAATCCCAACAGAGTGAAATATTTCTTTCCAAATATCAATTGACTGTGTATCTTTGGGCACTCCATCTCCTCCCTCAAAAACCGTCACGAACAATTTTTTAGGATCGAGTCCTAACTTGGCAGTAAAAAAATCAAAACACCAGGGAAGTTGTTCCTTTTTAAAGTAATCACCCAAGCTCCAATTGCCCAGCATTTCAAAAAAAGTGATGTGACGGTTATCCCCTACCTCATCGATATCTTGAAGTCGCACAGATTTCTGACTGTTTACCAATCGCTTCCCCAAGGGATGAGATTCCCCCAATAGATAGGGAACAAGTGGTTGCATGCCGGAGCTTATAAACAGCGTTGTGGGATCGTTTTGGGGAACGAGTGGAGAAGAAGGAATTTCCTTGTGTCCTCGTGCTTTAAAATAATCAATAAATGCGGTACGTACTGTTTGCGTTTTCATTATGGGAGATTATACGAGAGAGGCACGAGGGGAAGCAACGTGCTACCCCATGGACGTCCCATTTTTTTTGAAGAACCTATGACCCAAAAGACCACCACCGGAAGTATGTTGCCCTTCCGTGGGAGAGGGTTCGGGGAGACCAGCAACGTGATGCACTTCCTTGTGGATTTGATCGATCACATTCACTTTCGCTTCTTCAACTTTTTCCGTCACTTTTTCCTTTACTTCACCCAACTGTTCTATGACTACTTCTTTCTTTTCTTCTGCCTGTTTTTCCACTTCTTCAAAACGCTCTTCCCATTCGCCAAGAATTTTTTCCAACCGGTGCCACAAATCGTGCAAGAGCACCCTTCCTTCCTTGGTAGAGAGAAGAAGCAGGCTTCCTACGCCAATAATTGCGCCGATAAATACGCCAAGCCAAAATCCTGCAGATTGTCCCTGTCTATCCACGATTCTTCTCCTTTGTTTGTTTGGGTTTGAATACTCGAAATACCTTGAGCGCTGCTTTCATGCCATCTGCTACACCATCGATTTCGTTGACTGACTTGCTCACAACGCCTGATACGCTACCTGCATCGTCGATGATTTTGTTCACTTTTTGGATACTTCTGCGCATTTCACGAAAGACAAAGGCTACTTGAATACCAATAATGGTGAGAAGAATGGTAATAACCGTAATACTACTGACGAGGATTGCTTGATTGATTTCACTCATAGGCAGATGGTAAATAATTACCCCTATTGTAGGCTGTTTGATCGGGTGTTGTCAATTTATTATCAGTTTGTATTTGCTTGTCGAATTTGCTAGGGTCAGATTGTATGAGAAACAAAAAAATCTTAACAATTCATGAGTATGAATTACCGGTAACGCTTGAAAAAGCAGCGGAGGGCGGTTTTATTGCGCAATGCACCAGGTGGAGAGATTGTTATGCACAGGGAGAGACGATTGAAGAAGCGATCAATGAACTTACCTCTGTTGCTTCATCGTTAATTGAGCTTTATCGGGAAGAAGCCTATTCCTCTGCTAAAATTGGTTCGATATTTTTTCCGCTTTTAAAATAGCAAGAAACTGTGCAGGAGTGAGAATGGATATACCTTCGTACTCTTTCAGACGAGTAAGATGCTGATCTCCCGATACAATGTAATCCGCATCTGTTTCTTTGGCTAAAGCCAGAAACTTATTGTCATCGGGATCGTCTTTTACTACCTCAACGGTGAGTTTTGGCCTGATCGTGGTACTGCATTCGTGCAAGAGGGTAAGAAACCTTGCCACATCTTTTTTGGTGACGGGGTAGCGCCGTCTAATGCGGGGTCGGTTCAACACATCTTCGGTTTCGGCAAGAATCTCCGGGCTTAGAAACAGACTGTACCTATGCTCATCAAGTGCTTCAATGATCTGTGCGGGTTTTCCTGCTTTTACCAAAAGTGCGGACACCAGTATGTTGGTATCAACTACGACTTTCATTTGCCTTTTCGTACTTCGCGGATTTCCTTTGCTATCTCTTTTGCGGCTTTCTTTTCCGAAATGTCAGGCATCCGACCGTGGACGTCCTCAAGGAAAGCGCGCATATTGCTCCGAGCGCGCTCTTGTTTGGCGCTTTTTTTCACTTCTTTTGCAATGGATGAAGGCAGTCTGTCAGAGGAGACGAGACGTTCGTAGTCGGACATGGGGACAATCGCCACCACAGGGATGCCACCACGTTTGATAATGAGGTGCTCGTCGGCTATGTAAGCGCGTTTAATCATCTCACCGAAGCGGTTTTTTGCATCTGTGGCATTAACAACTGTTACCATAGGTTTATAATTCTTTCTAGCTAACATTAGCTAATACTAGCTTGTAGTGTACATCTTTCGACGATTTGTTGTCAAGAGAAACTTTATCTAACATTCAGATCACTGACAGCTGATTGCTGATAACCGATTACTGTCTGCCGAATATCTGCCCGAGGAGAGAGAAGATTTGGCCGATAAACGCCTGGACGGATGCGACAGCCTGCACTCCTGTGTTTGGAGCTGGCGGAGCAGGGAGCTCGATTGAAAAGTTCTGCGTCAGTCCGGGGGAAACGACACAAAAATCAGGATGACCTGGAATATTATGGGAGCTGCCTGGACAATCGACTGCAGGATTTGAGTCAATACTTTCTAATTGCTGATCTGGAAAAACATAAGCGCCAACGCCATACCGCTTATTAGGATCAAGTTGCGAAAAATCATAGTGAAAATCGTCATCTTGAGACCGAAAAATGTGATCTAATAATGTACGCTCTAAAAAAGTATTTGAGCCGCATCCTTTTGCGGGATCATTAGGGTCATTCAGTGTGCACCTTGTGGCGCGAACTACATCGTATCTTCGACCATTGCTTTTCACATGAACGGTTCCACTAATCTTCGTATTCGGCACGCCCCCTGATCCCGGAACTACAAATTCTCCTGCTCCTCCGCCACATGGTTCACCAAACCCACAGACATTTGCTGCATGTATCCACCAACTATATCTTCCCGCAGCAAGAGTTTTGCTGTACGTTGTTCCCTGTACGTCAGCACAGAAATTACCATTTGTATTGGCACAATTGTCCCAGTCACTGGCCATGTTACGAATACGAACCAAATACTTGGTCGCTCCCGTAACCTGACTCCAATTAAAATTGGCCGCAGAACCTGTTACTGTCGCAACGCAGTTTGTAAGCGCTGGTGGAAGAGTGCAGGCGGATGGGGGCGTGACTGTAGAAGGGGCAGGTGAAGAGCCGAATGATGGTGCTGGTGTCACCTGGCCTGGGACGCAGCAGAATTTGCCGGAACAGGAATTGGGGGAAGCGCATTGTGTTTGGCATGCGTCGATAGAACTCATTTCTGTGCACAAGGGGACAGAAGGAGGAGCAGGCCGAATTTCAAATGCTACCTCCTGACTTGTTGGTTTTGTACGACAAAGGATGCCCCCTTCATGACTAAAAGTCTCACCAGGACAATTAGTGGCAGACCTATAATAACCAATCGTTGTAGAGCATTCATTTCTACCGGCGGTACAGACATAAGCTCCAATTTCATATTCTTTATTAGGATCAAGATGTCCATCAGGACCTGTGAGATCAGTGTTAAATATGTGCACAGGCAAGGATTGCCCCGGACGTAATGGTTGTGTAAGCGGGTAAGATGCGTAATCCTGACATCCATTTTCATATTTTTCAGAAAGACAATAAAAAACCCGGGTGGGTTGAATATTTCCTAACTTCATGAGCGTTGCTCTTACCGTAATACTTTTAGCGCTCGGCTGGCCGCCGACGGGCGGAGTAGTGACAGTTGGGGTGGGCGTGTTGGTTGGTGTGCCGCATTCGACGGGGGAGTAGGTGCACTGGCTGTCGGGTCCCCAATAGCTTGGATTCTCGTGGGGTTGGCAGACATACCGCATCCGTTCAGACGGTGAACAATTCACAACATGCGTTCCCACACGAACGCCCTGTTCTCCGCAGTTGCCAAACCAGGGTTGCTCCACTCCATACGTGCAGTGATCTGCATTGTGAGGCGGAACAGTCGGAGCCGGCGGATGGTAATTTGGATCCGCACAACAGCCACTCCAGATATGGGCGCCATTCTCACCGACTTTATCCGTACACCATCCGACCCATTTACTGTACCCACTGCTCAAATTTTGATTCGTAGCTCCATTAGCACAGATATAATCTCCGTCTCCCCCTCGTTCATGCGGTGGGTATGAGTAATCTCCTCCACAGCGTTCTCCGCGTGTCTGCTCACAGCCATTTCCGCTACCTCCACTTCCCCCCGGGGCTGGAGTGAAGGAGGGGATGGGGCTATTGGCGCAGACAGTAGCGCAGTGATCAGTAATAACTCCCGGACACTGTTGGCGGCCGCCTTCATTGCCATTGCACCAATCTGTCACGGCGTC
>OBEQ011480555.1_pt1 | contig 13898 bp, 11 predicted proteins | sample 1670901 | NCBI WGS metagenome assembly OBEQ01 (sample SAMEA104232315, study PRJEB22302) | groundwater metagenome | biome: forest; feature: aquifer; material: groundwater | place: USA | collected 2011-08-07 | depth 5.4 m
AAAAAGGCGATCACCGTAACCGTAACCGACACCGGCATCGGCATCCCGGAAGATAAAATCGAGATGATCTTTGGCCGGTTCGTACAGGCCGACGCCTCCATCACCCGCAAATATGGCGGCACCGGCCTTGGCCTGTCAATCTCCCAGGCTTTGGCGCAACGCATGGGCGGCGCCATATCGGTTACCAGTGTTGTGGGGCAAGGATCGTCTTTCGTGCTGCATCTCAGCCTGCCGGTGGAAGCCAGCGGCAGCGACAGTGAAATGCATTACCAGAAAAACATCATCTACCTCGACATGCAGGCCAATGCTTTGATGCGGCCTATTCTGCTGGTGGAGGATTACGAGCCGAATGTGCTGGTCGCCACCAGCATGTTCAATAATTTCGGCTATCGTTACGAAGTAGCGCGCAACGGACAGGAAGCGGTGGAAAGATTTGCTTCCGGCAAATATTCCATCGTCCTGATGGATGTGGAAATGCCGCTGATGGATGGTTACGCCACCACGCGCCACATCCGGGAGATTGAAAAATCCAGTGCGGCGCCGCCCGTGGCGATTGTCGCCATGACCGCGCACGCGATGAAGGGCGACAGGGAAAAATGCATGGCGGCGGGAATGGACGATTACATCGCCAAGCCCTTCACCCCGCATCAGTTACAGGCGGTGCTAAGCAAGTATTTTAAGAAAGGCGCGGAAGTTTGATCTCGTGGATTTGAAAGGAACAAGGCATTGCACCGAATTTCCGTCATTGCGAGCGACCCGCTGCGCCAGCGCCTGCGCGGCGAGAGCGAAGCAATCCAGAGCTACAAATCGAGGGTGTGCCATGCGACTCTGGATTGCCGCGTCGCGTCGCTCCTCGCAATGACACAGTGAACAGTGAACTGCGCAAGCCTATTTCGTTTCGGGATTACCACTATTGGCTGAAAATTAATAGTGTAGCGGGCCGCTTGGCGCTTCAGCGGAATTCTAAGGAGGGAAAAACAGATGAGTATGCGGAAACTAGCCCTTGCGGCGATGGGACTAAGCGCTGTGGCGTATGCCCCAGCAGGATTTGCGGCCCCCGAAGGCCCGTTTGTTGGCATCATGGGCGGCGCCAATTTTACCGGCGATCAGGACGTGAGCGGCACGGGCGTGGGCATCAACCGCTCTGTTGATACCGATACCGGTTATGCGGTAATTCCATCCATTGGATATCGTTTCGGCAACGGCCTGCGGTCAGAAATTGAACTTGGCTACCGTAAAAACGATGTTGATGGCGTTTCCGGCTCCACCTCCGGTTCCGGCGAAATCAAGGCCAGAAGCGCGATGCTGAACCTGTTATATGATGTGAATATGAACGGGCGCGTCTCGCCTTACATTGGCGGTGGTATTGGCTATGCAAAGGTCAGATATGATGGCGTACAGCCGGTTGGCATACCCGGAATTGGCGTAAATGATTCGGATCGCGTTTTTGCCTATCAGGGTATCGCTGGTCTTTCTTATGCAGTGAGCAATGCTGTTGAACTGGCGGCGGAATATCGCTATTTCGCGACCCAGGATCCCGATATGCGCACCAGCGGCGGGACTTCGGTAGAGACTGAATATAAGTCGCACGCGGCCCTGGTTGGGTTACGCTATAATTTTGGCACGCCAAAGGCGGCCCCTGTTGTGACGCCAGTTGTTGCAGCGGCAGCCCCTGCCCCTGCCCCTGCCCCTGCGGCAGAAGTTGAAGCCGCCGCATTGCCGCGCAACTTCCTGGTCTTCTTCGATTTTGACCGTTCCGACATTTCGGCTGAGGCAGACACGATCCTGAGTGACGCCGCCGCCTATGCCAAGGCTAATGGCTCAGTGCGTATTGCGGCAAGCGGCCATGCGGACCGCTCCGGTTCGGACAAATACAACATGGCGCTTTCCATGCGCCGGGGCAATGCGGTGAAAGCCCGCTTGCTGGCGATGGGTGTGCCGGAATCGGAAATCACCGTCGCAGCCAAAGGCGAAACCGAACCGCTGGTAGCAACCGAAGACGGTGTGCGTGAACCGCAAAACCGCCGTGTCGAAATCGTCCTGCGGTAAGATTGCAGTTTAGCCGGGCGGTAATACCGCCCGGCGAACGCGGGGATGCGTTTATGTTGAAGCACCTCCCTTGCGTCGTTGCGAGCGAAGCGTGGGAATCCAGAGTCCCACGCAAAGGCCTGAGTATGTGGCTCCTGGATCGCCACGCCGCTGCGCGGCTCGCGATGACGATGAAGGATATGACTGAATCTAAAATCATCCCACTCTAAATACTTCAACAAAAAAGGGAGCCAACCGGCCCCCTTTTTTTGTCTTCTATTTTTGTTCAAAATTACAGCAGTGGACTTTCTCTGCGCCCCGTCAGGATATTGTAGATCAGACTGGCGACAAACAGCACAACAAATACGAGCGCCAGAAACTGGGCGATGCCAGCGAAATCGGCGGCAAGTCCACCAAACCCCATAAAGGCGGAAACCACCGCCAGGACAAAAAAGATAATGACATAGTTCAGCATGGATGCTCTCCTCTATGTTCAGGGTTTACTTCCAGATGGGCTTGCCGAGGTCAACATCTTTTTTCTTGGTCAAAGCACCAGCCGCCGCGCCAACTGCGCCGCCGATTACTGCGCCGGTAACCGGATTGCCACCGGTAACAACGCTGCCAACTGTACCGGCGCCCGCGCCGATCGCCGCGCCGCTCAGCGCGCGATCACCCTTGGTGCTGCCGCATGCGGCCAATGAGGTCAGGACTATAACGGCCAGCATCGCATTTTGTATCTTTCGCATAAAACTCTCCTTGGTTCAGGTTCAGATCAAAACATAGGAGAAGCCCTGCAAGCTTGCTGCACGGTAAAGGCGATTATATGTAAGGGGGGCGTAAGGCGGGTGTTTAACCCAATGGTCAGGCCGTGTGCGGAAACACTTCCATCCGGTAGCCAATGCCAGGCTCGGTGGTAATGAAGATGGGCATCGCGGGGTTTTCTTCGATCTTTTCGCGGATCTGGCCGATATAGACGCGCAGATAGGTAGTGTCTTCGGCGTGCGCCGCGCCCCAGACTTTCTTGAGGATTTCCCGGTGGGTCAGCATCTTGCCGCGATTGACCATAAAGTGCCGCAGCAGATCATATTCCTTGGGCGTAAAGGCCCGCAATTTATCGTGCAAAAACACCTCATGGCGCACCAGATCCATGCGCAACGGGCCATTGCACAGTTCCGGCTCGCCGGTCTCCTGCACCGCAGAGATCCGCAAGGCGGCATTGATGCGCGCCATCAAAACGCCGACATTGAACGGCTTGGTCACATAATCATTGGCCCCCATATTCAGCGCCGTGGCGATTTCATCATCGGATGAACTTACCGAAAGAACGATAATGGGCACCTGCGACCATTCCCGCACGGCGGTGATGACCTCCTTGCCGTCCATGTCCGGCAGGCCAAGATCAAGCAGCATCAGGTCAGGCTTGACCGAGGCGCACATGCGTATCGCCTGCTTGGCCGATGTGCTTTCGGAAATCTTGTAATTCTCGGCATCCAGAAGAATGCCCAGCATTTTCTGAATATGCGGCTCATCATCCACCACCAGAATGGTGTTTTTCTTTTCAGCCATGGTAAAATCTCAAAACACAGGTGGCCACTTGGCGTAAATTATCATCCAGTACGAGCATAGTGGGCATTTACTCGCCCTGCAATAATATTGGTCTAAAAAGTAGCCCTACGCAACCGAAACTGCGGCAAGCTTATCTAACCAAAGGCGGGATGGACTGCGATGGGGATGTTACGGCGTAGCATTTGCTGCGCCGAGGGACCGCTCAGGCACGGCTATGATGAACGGCCACTGCCCGTGCTTGATATCTGCTGGTATTTTTGTTGGTATTTCTCATGGAACGGCAGAAAAACTTGCAAGAAAAACAAGTGCATATGAATCTGCTGTGATTCCTGAAGCCAGCCCGTTATACCGCTCAGAGTGACGGGATCGCCCCGCTTGGGGCAACGGCACTGGGCGTTATAACGCAAGAACGCTTCTGTATGTTCGACCGTGATCTCCCCAACCGCAATCCTCTCCTGGCCCAGCCACCGGCTGAACTCACTGACGAGAAAGGTCTTCTTCCAATAGGAAACCTGCGAATATCCACGATCAGCGAGATATTCGGAGTACGGCTCAAAATAAGGAGCCAGCGGACCCTCGACCCGGAGCCGAGAGCGCCTTTTTCGACATGCCCGTTGCATAGGCCAAACCAGTGCCGGCCGACTCCAGTAGAACAAAACTATGCTGACCGGCTTCGGCAATTTTACCATAGGAGAAACCAATATGCATCCAAAACTCAGCATAGTTCTAAACTCGGCATATGATCTCGTGCTCAGGCCCTATGGCGGATGAAAGGAGCAAGCCCATGTCCGGACTGAAACTTGGCAAGCTGCCCGACCGGACCCCGGTCAAGATTACTATCACTGTCGGTCCTGATCTCAATCAGGCGCTTCGCGATTATGCTGCGATCTATCGCGCGACCTATGGCGAGGCGGAATCCGTCGCCGATTTGATCCCCTTCATGTTGTCGAGCTTTCTGGACAGCGACCGCGGCTTCGCCAGGGCGCGCAAGCAAACGCCGTTGGAGGCGTCTGCCGGGACGGCGCAGCCTCGCCCGGCGCAACGCTCTCCATCTCAATCCAGGTCAACCACAAGCCAGGAGGATTAAACCCATGTCTGTGATCGGCACATTCACGCCCGCCAAGGATGGCGGCTGGACCGGCTCCATCCGCACATTGACGATAAACACGAAGGTGCGGCTGGTCCCCAACGATAACCGCGACAACGAGAACGCACCGGTGTTCCGGGTGTTCGCCGGCCAGTCCCGTATCGGCGACGCCTGGACAGCGCGCTCCGGCGGCGATAACCCGAAGGATTATCTGCGCGTCCGACTTGACGATCCCAGCCTGCCGGAACTCATCAGCGCCGCCCTGTTCCAGTCCGAGGACGGAAAGGAGGCGCAGCTTGTCTGGAGTAGGCGGCGGACAGACGATTGATCCAGATTGTGAGACTCAAGCCGACGCATGACGCTCGAACTTCCACCCGGGATGAAATGGCTGACCGTCGCAGACCTCGCGGCGATACTCGGGCTGAGGCGGCGAACAATCCATACTGCTTCGAGACAGGTGCCCGCAGAAGGGTTGCCAGAGCCGGTACAACGATAGAATACCTCGGAGCATGATACAAAACATCCAAGGAATTATATCATTTTAGCGGATTATGATATAGATCCTCTTATAGATCATTGAATTATACGATGATTCATATCATATTTCGCCCATGGCATCAAACATCGAACGTCAGCAAGACCGGGTCATCACGCTGCTATCGCAGCGTGGCATGGCGCGTCTATCTGAACTGACCGCCACCGGCATCACCGCCGCGACAGTATCGCGCCTGGAGCGGAAGGGCGTGGTGGTTCGCCTTGGCCGCGGCCTCTATCAGCTTCCAACTGCCCCGCTTGACGCAAATCATTCGCTCGCCGAGGCGGCCAAGCTGGCGCCAAAAGGCGTTATCTGCCTGGTGTCGGCGCTGGCGTACCACAACCTGACCGATAGGCTTCCACCAAGGATTTGGATGGCGATCGGGCGCAAGGACTGGCGGCCGCAAATTGATCAACCGCCGATCCGGTTCGTCCGGTTCGGGCCAAAGGTGCTGACATCCGGCATTGAGGAACATGCCATCGAAGGTGTGCCGGTCCGCATATACGGGGCCGCCAAAACGGTGGCCGATCTGTTCCGCTACCGCCGTAGCGTCGGAATGGACCTGGCCATCGAAGGTCTGAAGGAGACGCTGCGCCAGCGCAAGGCGACACCGTCAGACATAGCGCGGTTCGCGATCGAGGGCGGCGTTTGGAAGGTGGTCCAACCCTGTCTGGAGACACTGACGGCAAATGGCTAAGCCAATACGTAACATGGGGGCTTCTGTCCGGTCGCGCCTGCTCCATCTCGCGAAGCAACGGAACCAGCAATTTCAGTTGCTGCTCACGCGCTATGTGCTGGAGCGGCTGCTTTACCGCCTCAGCCGCACAAAGCATCGCGATCATTTCGTATTGAAGGGAGCGATGCTGATGACAAATTGGTTCGCCGATCCGCATCGACAGACGCGCGACGTTGATTTTCTTGGCTTCGGCAACTCCGATCCGGAGATGATGCTGGACGTCTTCCGCGAGATCTGCGCGGTGGAGGTCGGCGACGGCGTCGATATTGACATAGCGGCCCTGCGTGCCGATCAGATCCGGGAGGGGCTGGAGTATGGTGGACTCCGCATCAAGACGACGGCGGTTGTGGGTGGGGCGCGTGTGAACGTCGTTATCGATATTGGATTCGGCGACGCCATCGAGCCGGGTCTTGAGGAGATAGAGCTACCCGTCTTGCTCGGCCTGCCGGCGCCGCGCCTGCGCGCCTATGTGCGCGAGACGGTGATCGCCGAGAAATTTCAGGCCATGGTGATGCTCGGCCTCGCAAATAGCCGCATGAAGGATATTTACGATATATGGATACTAAGCCGCACCTATGAATTCACGGGGGATCGTCTCGCGCGGGCGATTGCGGCGACATTCGCCCGCAGGCAAACTGCAATTCCCGTTGAGCCGCCGGACGCTCTGACCAGCGCGTTCGCCGAAGACGCCGCCAAGCGTCAGCAATGGGCCGCGTTCGTGAACGATGTTGCCGTGCAACCCGGTTCCCTTGCCGGGGTGCTTGACGATTTGGCGGCATTCCTCATGCCGCAAGCAGCCCAGGCACGAATGTTGGGCGCGCCAGAAATGGATGGTTCGAGAGAGCCATGAGCCAGACTTACTTCATGCGGAACACCCAAAAATATGGCGTCAGCGGTGCCAATCGAACTTGCAACCTGCTAATGTAGCAAACGATTCTTGCGTTAGGGCGGTGAGATCAAACTTCTATGAGCAAAAGCGGCTTAGTCCGTTCCGGCCGTGATGGCGATCAGTTCCATTATTTATGGGCTGCACGTCATTGCCTGCGGCTGCTATTAGCTACCTTAGGCTTGGTGGCCTATCTATCAATTCAAAAAATGGTAACGCCCGGAGCGAAGCGGGAAACTGTGGCTCATTTGAAGCCAGAGCCGGGACGGGTCGGGACGCGTGGCCATACATTGACGCACCCTGCGGGGATAAAAAGTACTTTCATGACATTTAAGAAGCGCGGTAGTTCGCAGCCTGATCGCGCCCTGGCGGAGTTTGAGGGTTGGGTATTGGGCATCCCCAGCATAATCCATACGCCTAGTAAGGGCGTTAGGAGCAGAGACTTGAAACAGTCTTAGTTTTTTTGGGGGCAGTGGCTCCATTTAATTTTAGTTAGTAATAACATTGGTTTAACATGATGAAATTGAGATCGCCTCATAGTCTGCATAGGGATCAGGTATGGCTCGCCCGTTTGTTCCACTAAATAGAAACTTTGCACAGATTCCTATTGATCAAAAATTCGACGCTGATCATCACGACGCACTTTATTCATTTGGCTTATCGAGTCAAACCAAGTGGATTGAAGTTCTCGAAAAATGGCGTGTCATTATCCTCGCAGAAGCGGGTGCCGGCAAAACTAAAGAAATCGAAGAAATCACCAAGGAATTACGCCGAACTGGCAAGCGAGCTTTTTTTATCCGGCTTGAGCACCTGATTGGTGACATTGAAGACGCTTTCCAAGAGGGTACGAAAGCGGAATTTTCTGATTGGATAAACTCAGATGATGACGCCTGGATTTTTCTTGATTCCGTAGATGAAGCGAGATTGATAGGCCCGAAAAGTTTTGAAACGGCTATCCGAAAATTCTCTGCAGCAATGCGTGATTGCTTGCAAAGAGCGCACATATTTATCACCAGCCGTATTACGGAATGGCGCCCTGTTACAGATTTGCAATTAGTTAAGGATCAACTTCCATACCGAGAGAAAGTGGAAATAAAAAAAGACGAACTTAGCTCTGGAAGTATTGGGAAAACCAAGAAGACCAAATCGATTCGCGTTGATGAAGCGACGGATGAGAATTCGGTTCCTGATATTTATGCTCTCAAGCCGCTCGACATTGCCCAAATCCGTATATTTTCCGTTGCCAATGGCGTTACCGATCCCGACCAATTTATTTCAGCATTAGAAGAATCCGAAGCGGCTGTATTTGCTGCGCGTCCTTTGGATTTGGTTGATTTGGTGGAGTTCTGGAACGCCAATCGGCGAGTAGGACGTCGAAAAGAGCTTCTTGACGCGAGCCTGAAAAAGAAATTAGTGGAGATCGATCCCGACCGTGCGTCTGCGCTTCCTCTGACTTTTGAGCGGGCGCTTTCAGGTGCAAAAATGCTTGCGGCTGCGAGCACGCTGCTAAAGACATCAAGAATTCAAGTTCCAGATAGCTCAGGTGAGAACGAAGGTCCGAAATGCGCAGAGGTGCTTACAGATTGGACAGCCATTGAACAAAGGGCATTGCTAAGCAGGGCTATTTTTGATGAGGAAATTTATGGCAGCGTTCGCTTTTATCATCGAATGGTTCGAGAATATTTAACAGCCCTTTGGCTCCACGATCTTATTAAGGACGGAAAATCCCGGCGCGAAATCGAGAGTCTTTTTTTTAAGAATCAATATGGCTTTGACGTCTTTGTTTCCACAATAAGGAAAATTCTGTCCTGGATGATTATATTGGATGAACCAATCAGGACCCGTGCAACAAAAATAGCTCCAGAAATAGTGATTGAAGGTGGAGATCCTAGCGCATTGCCGCATGACATTCGCACTGAGCTTTTAGAGCAGTTCTGTGCTCACTATAGCAGCACTAATGCAAACCATCCGTCATTTGCATTGTCTGACGTGCTACGTTTTACGCACAAAGATATGGGGTTGGTAATTTCAAAACTGCTGGCACAATACGAAAGTCATGAATATATACGCCAGTTACTCCTGCGTATGGCTTGGCAGGCAAGTATAGTGGAATGCGTTGAACAGTCGCTTCAGTTTGCGCTTGACCAGTCAATTGATAAATACACGCGCATAACTGCCATAAGGCTATTGGCCACGGCTGGTAGCGAAGAGCAAAAGGCTAAACTAATCACCCATTTTGTGAACGTGCGTTCTGACAATGATGATAATCTATTAAGTGAAATTGTTGAATCCTTTGGCCCCACCCTTCTTCGAGTTGAACAGCTGCTTGCTTTAATTCGCCATGCAAAGCCAATTGAGAGAGACGGCTATTCTTCTTTGGAAGGTGCACTAGAAACCTATGTTAAACATTGTCTAATAGAGCATCTGTTTGAGTTGATCCGGGGGTTAAAGGTGCTAATGGATGAGCCGCCATTTGGTGTGGCACCCTATGAAGAAGTATCTCAAACGTACTGCTGGCTTCACAAACATGCTGCCATAGCATGTGAACGGTTACTGGACTTAAAACATTCCGCTGCACTCTCGGAAGAAGTAATTGCTGTAATTGCCCTGTCTCAATCAGCTGATGTCTATGATTCTCGTCATACGAAAAAACACAAACTACGTGATTTGGTTTGCGCCTGGCCCCAGATAAATTATCGATTGTTTTGGTACGACATAGAATATCGGCGGCAACGCCTTGACGAGAAAAAAGAGCGTTTGACCGAATGGTGGAGAGTTGCGGGATACTATCATTATTGGAGTTTTGGTGAAAATGACTTCGATATTTTAATCACCGATATTACCGGCAAACCTCTGGAAGATGATCGTCTTGTTGCACTTTCCCTGGCATTTAGAATCTACATAGAATCCGGCAGAAAAAGATCAATGGGGGAAGCTCTTAAACGTACTGTTCGGGGGCATCCGTCACTAGAGTTAACTCTTAAACAATATTTTAGGCCATCAAAGCAGAGTGATGACCAAAAAAAGTGGAAACAGCGGGACGCAGGATACAAGAAGCGCAATCAAGAGCGAGAGCTTCGGGAGGCTAAACGTCGCGCGGAGTGGAAAGACTCTCTCGAAAAAAATGTTTACCTGCTTCGCGACACACGACATTCAAAATCCGGGTCGATTTGGAATCTACAAAATTATCTCCTAAATTTTTTGCGAGAATTGACCCACAACAATAGCAAATGGGCACAGGGAAGTTGGCACGAGCTAGAAGCTGAGTTCGGTGTGGAAATTGCTCGTGCGTTTCGCGACGGGGCTGTCAAATATTGGAAAGAGTATACGCCACCTTTGCATTCCGAAGGAGTAGAAAAACCGAACAGCGTTACGATGGGAACTATATTTGGCCTGCTAGGGCTTGAATATTCTGCACAAGAACCGGATTGGCTGACGCAATTGACAGAAGAAGAAGCGCGTTTCGCTTGCCGTTATGCTTTTCGTGAATTGAACGGTTTTCCATCTTGGATGCAGCGATTGCATAGTGTTTTCCCTCATGAAGTAAAAGCGTCGTTCCTTACTGAAATTCAATGGGAACTGGAATCCTACGATGGTGAATCTGAGTGCCATTACGTGCTTTCCGATGTCTCATGGCAAGCTGATTGGCTGAAGAATGATATCGCACATGATCTATTGGGCTTACTGAAAACGTTCGATCCGAAACATGATGCCAGCATACGCCACTGCCTTGCAATTATACTCGCCTGTAAGGCTATTCCCGGAGAAAAAATCGCGGAATTGGCGCAATCTAAATTAGAAAAAGCTGATGCTTCAGATCGGCGGGCATTATGGTTTGCGGCATGGGTCGCGGCAGACGCAGCCCAGGCCATTGATGCTTTAACATTGGAGTTAGAGTTAAAAACCGATGACAGCACTTCTGCTTACTTCGCCATTTCATTCATTCATGCACTTTTAGATAATCGGCGGGGAGGTCTTGCTCATGGCCGGGATAACTATGCTACCGTCGGCAATCTCGTTAAGCTTTACGAGCTTATGCTCAAATACATTCGTCGTGACGAGGACATTGACCGCCTTGGTAAGGGTGCTTTTTCTCCTACCAGTAGAGATGATGCACAGAATGAGCGCGATCAACTTTTTAAACAACTTGCGGAAATTCCGGGCAAAGAGACATATATCGCATTGCGAAGGCTAGAAGCGACACATCCGGATAGTCCGTGGTATGGCGCTCAAGCACGCGAGCGAGCGGAAAAAGACGCCGATTTTCCTGCCTGGTCTTCGGAGGACATTAAGACCTTTTCCAAGGAGTCAGAGCGCAATCCACGAGAACATGCGGCGTTATTCGAACTCGTGAAATCGCGATTGAACGACTTAAAGTTTGATCTAGAAGATGGAGACAGCAGCATTGCGGGCATTCTAGTCAAAGCCAATCTGGAGACGGACCATCGCAAATTTATTGGTAGTTGGCTGCGCGATCGGAGCTTCGGGCGATACTCAGTGCCGCAGGAGGAGGAGCTTGCGGATGCGAAGAAGCCCGATATTAGGGTGCACGGGTACGGATTTGATGGTCCTGTGCCCATAGAATTGAAAATTGCAGACAACTCGAATTGGAGTGGCGCAAAATTGTTTGAAAGGCTAGAGAACCAGCTTTGCGGTGACTATCTTAGGGACCAAAAATCGACCTCAGGTGTGTACTTACTCCTCAACCGAGGCGAAAAGCAGGTATGGGAGCATCCAATAACCAAGTTGCGCATGAGCTTTATCGAACTTGTAGAAAAACTTCAGACCCATGCGACAACTTTCATTGCTGACAAGCCCGGCATTGACGAAATCCATGTAATAGGTATCGACTTAACGATAAGAACCAATCGCGTGGCACGAGATTGATCCAAAGCGCCCTGCGGTTTACGATTTCAATCCCGCAGACTGGCAGCTGCGTCTCGTATTGCAGCTTGCCCGCGAGCTGATTGCCGCGTCATCTTTCCCAGTGATCCGAGACATTCTTTGGACCGCCGGAAGTTAGAGTTTTCCAGCTTTTTCACGATGGCGGGCTGGCTGCGCAAAAAGTAGCCGAATATGAGATAATTGGGAATTGAACCCGCCCAGTAAAATATTTTGTTGGTATTTGTGTTGGTATCGGTGAATATGGCTTCCGGTTAGTTTATTGATAAATATACATGTTTTTCAATATCGTGATTCCGCCCCTGGCACCACTTATTTCCAAATTAAAACATATAGTAATGACGATTTCTGAGTTGCGTGGAAAATCGCAATTTTGGTTTCGGGTGTTTTAACTGGCGGCCTGACGGCTCAAGATGGAAGACGAAAAATTACGGCAATCGATGAACTTGCTTGCATCAATATTGATGATCAAACAATCGCGCGATTATGCGGCACGGATTCATGGCCGGTTGTGCATATCCATCTGTTCAATGTTTTCAGCCGTGGGGCGTTAAGGCGCATCTTGCGCCCTGGACGCCTGTCCGTTTGCCGCAAAATTTACTGATGTATCGAACATTATTTTGTTGACATCTTTCTCAATATATCTAATACTTCCGTATTAGTAACTCAATCAGGAAATAGGCGCGCATTGCGTCGCCAAGGTTAATCTGGAGGATCAGAACATGCCGGTCAAAGAAGCGATCAAAGTCGATGTAAACAAAATTCCGCTCGACGAGATCGATGTCAGCAATCCGTATTTGTTTCAAAACGATACGATCGGCGAATATTTCAAACGGTTGCGCAAGGAAGACCCCGTGCATTATTGCGCCAATGGCCATAGCGGCGCGTACTGGTCGGTGACCAAGTTCAACGACATTGTGCGGGTTGACACGGACCATAAAACCTTTTCGTCGGATTCAGCCCGGGGCGGCATCGCGCTTGACGGTCCCGGCGCCCGGTCCGAGTCCAGCAGCCGGCCCGGGCCCCCTGATATGGGCCTCACCATGTTCATCGCCATGGACCCGCCCAAACATGACGAACAGCGCAAAGTGGTGAGCCCGATTGTCGCGCCGCATAATCTTGAAACGCTGGAGCCGCTCATTCGTGAGCGCGCCGCCAACATTCTCGATTCTCTGCCGGTTGGTGAAGAAATCGACTGGGTTGACAAGGTTTCCATCGAGCTTACCACCATGACGCTGGCCACTTTGTTCGATTTTCCCTGGGATGAACGGCGCAAGCTGACCCGCTGGTCGGACGTCGTAACCTCGTCACCGGGGAATGGCGTCGATTCCTGGGAACAGTGGCAGCGGGAGTTGACGGAATGCGCCATGTATTTCAAAGAGCTGTGGGATCAGCGCGTGGGCGGAGAACAGAAACATGATCTGATTTCCATACTCGCCGGTTCGCCTGCGACCTCCAACATGCCGTTCGGGGAGTTTCTCGGCAATCTGCTGCTGCTGATCGTCGGCGGCAATGACACGACGCGCAATTCCATCACCGGCGGCGTTCTGGCGCTCAATCAAAACCCGGCGGAATACGCCAAGCTGATGAATGACCCAAGCCTCATTACAGATATGGTGCCGGAAATCATCCGCTGGCAGACCCCGCTTTCGCACATGCGGCGCACCGCCGTGCGCGACGCCGAGGTTGGCGGCAAGAAAATCCGCGAAGGCGACAAGGTCGCCATGTGGTATCTGTCGGGCAATCGCGACAGCGAGGTGATCGAGCGCGCCGATGAATTCCTGATCGACCGCAAGAACCCGCGTCATCACGTGTCCTTTGGCTTCGGCATTCACCGCTGCGTCGGCAATCGTCTGGCGGAATTGCAGCTTCGCATCATCTGGGAAGAGATCGTCACACGCTTCCGCAAGGTCGAGGTTGTGGGCGAACCGGTCAGAAGCCTGTCGAACCTTATTCACGGTTTCACCAAGATGCCGGTAATACTGCACGCCCTTTAGGGACGGCGGGGCAAAACGCAAGGTACGGGTTAAAGCATGCCAAAAGTGACTTATATCGAGGCCGGCGGAGCGGAACATGTTGTGACCGTGGCCAGCGGCACCACCTGCCGCGACGCTGCGGTTAACAACGACATTCCGGGGATCGACGGCGATTGCGGCGG